>ERZ1673747.14-NODE-14-length-292842-cov-212.153907_pt1 | contig 292842 bp, 275 predicted proteins | sample MGYA00580220_ERZ1673747 | MGnify/ENA primary metagenome ERZ1673747 (study PRJEB41218, sample SAMN15661769) | gut metagenome | host: Homo sapiens | place: Canada: London | collected 2015-08-20/2019-03-30 | study: EMG produced TPA metagenomics assembly of...
AAAATGGGCGCGAGCTTTATATTTCTATTATGAATCACAATCAATAAAATATGACCGCTACTATCTGATCCACAAGCCGGACACTTCGCCGGAGGTACTGGCGGAGGCAGATCTCTGCATTCAGGATGTGCTGAACGGCACTGCCCGTGAAAATCACTCTGCCTACCCGACCGTGGTGCGAAACCACAACGGAACCCCCTTTCTTCCCAGCCAGCTGCTGGAGCGGTATCTGTCCAAACTGCCTTTGCAGGGCTTCCCCTACGAGGAAGCGGTCATCTTCTGCGATGCCCTGCGGCGGCTGGTGGGCTGGGAAGAGATCCGCTATACATTGGAGAAGTACATAGAAAAGCAGGTGCAGGAGCGGTTCTTCCTTGTGGGAGAGCGGGACGATGGGTTTACTGTCTTTCCCCCCTGCACGGTGTGGCCGGAATTGCGCCCGGAGAATGTGGACGAAGGGCTGTTGCGCTTTGCCTGCTATGTGGCTGTTTGTTATACGGTGTACGGGCAGAGCTTTGAATCCCTTACCACCGAACACATCCTCGGCCTGGTTTCCCAGCTTCGCCCGGATCTGGTGAAGCAGTTGAAAACAGCCGGCAGCGGCAAATTGCCAAAGGACATCCAGCGCCGTAAGACGGAGCATTTCACCGCAACGGCCAATGACGCCTTTGCCACCATCCGCATCACAGCTAAGGACGCCACCGAGGCGTGCTATGCGGAAATCCTGGACTACCTGTGTGCGGTGCTGGAGCAGCCGGAATTTCCCCGCAGCTACTCCATCGAGTTCCGTGGAAAGGAAAAACTCTATCTGCCCATTCCTGGACTTCCTAAAAAGGGCGTCCATCAGCTCTTTGCCTGTGCGGTGCAGCACCCCAATCTTCATCCGGCTATGGAGCAATACGCTCGTCTGGCTATGCGGGAGTTTGAGTGGTACCAAAACCTCACAGACGAAGCCAGTGCCATGCCCGGCTCTTTCGCCGTGTTCGCCCTGGGGCTGGAGGGAGAACCGTGGGCACCACTGGTGGCGGAGTATCTCGACCTCTGCGACGACGAGCACTCCTCCCTGCAAGGGAAATTCCTCCATGCCCTGATCCGGAAGTTTGGTTTTCAACCATGGACGCTGGGGGTATTGGTGCGGGGCGCATTGTCTATGCAGTGGTTGGAGCCTGCCAAGGAATTTCGCAGCCTGATTGCCAATGCGGAAAGCCTGGATGCGCTGCTGACAGTCAAGCGCCGCTTTTCCGCTTATCTCCTGCTGGAAGAAAACAAAGACCCGAAATTCCGGGCCATCGCTTGGCAAAGCCTGCTCTGGGCCATCTGGGGAAAGAATTCCGAAAATGGTGGTAGCAAGGTCATCAAGACAGCACCGAAGGAACTGAAAGAGAAATATCAGCAGGTATTTGCGTGAGGAGGAAGTAGAATGAACAGCGAACAGATCACAGCATTTTTGCAAGAGCATTGGTACATTGCCTCGGTGCTCATCGGGGCTGTGATTTTAATTGGGGCGATCCGCAACTGGAACTGGCTCTGCGACCCCACTGGTACGCGGGATGCCCACCGCCACGGCAGAGGATACCGGCAGGTGGTTTTCTTCCTGCTGGGCGTCCTCCTGATTATAGTGAGTATCTGGGGATTTGTGCTGAAATTGAAGTAGGAGGAGCAATCTCATGACCCAAGAAGAACAGATCCGACTCTATCGACTGATGGAAAAGCTCAACTGGTTTTTTCACCAGGAGATGTACTACCTGGATAGAGATATTGCGGAACAGACCGCACGGGAGTGTTACCCGGAGATTCGGGAGTTTACATACGATATTTTGTGGAATGACCTGCCCAAAGAGGTGCAGGAACAACTTGAAGCAGATTAACGCCCAATGACTTTGTACTGGCTCAGGAGGTGGAACTACAATGTCGATCACTGCTTATAAAATAGAAGCCGTCGGCCACGACCGAACCGGCAAGGACTTCGGCTATGTGAATATCATGTATCGTTATGGCAACAAGCAATCTTGCCCCCGACCGGATCAGTGCGAAAAGATGGAAGTCATGTGGGCGGATGAGAGCGTCTATGGACCTCCTGCCCCCGGCAGCAAGGTGGGGGATTTTATACAGACATGGCTGATGGGCTCCTGGAACTGCGGCGTGTTTACCCACCGGGAGATCGCCCAGCGGCTGATGGATACCTTCACTGGTCTCAAGCTCAAGGAGTTGGCGTGGTTTGAGACCCCCAGAGAAAAGACTCTGAAAAGCGGAAAGCCCCGTGCGCGCCGGGCCAAGTGGCTGCCGGACCGGGAGGTGGATCTGGTGTATCTCTACTCCGACTACTATATTGACGCAAGAGAACCTACTTCTGCCCAAACCGACTTTTTCACCGTTACAAGGATGGACGCCTGGGGCGTGAGCACCTGGTTCATGTGTACCACAGAGGCCGCCGGGAAACTGATCGCCATGGATTACGACAATCTGTCTATAAAGGAAACTACTATTGTAGGATAGAGAAAGTAGGTGCCTTATGTACCAAATTGCATATATTGGCCGCTGGGAGACAATCCCGGAAACGGCTGCCGCCATCTGTGACCATGACACTCCCAAGCTGGAGGCGCTGCTTCAAGGCGGTCTGGATTTAGATGTTCCCATCCAGCTCAGCGAATACATCAAGCTGATGCCATTGGAGATTGCGGTTTTTCGGAATGATGTGCCCATGATCCACTTCCTGCTGGAGCATGGAGCTGATCCCGGTCTGGCAGAGGAACAGCCCCTGCTGCTCACCGCCGCCCGCTGTTGTGGGCCGGAGGTGGTGGCGCTCTTTGCTGAACAGGCCGCAATACTCTCCCCGAAGCAGAAAGAGCGGGCCTTCCAGGAAGTGCGCTGGGGCCAGCGAGCGGAGAATATCCAGGTGCTGGAACAGGCCGGGATCACAGTGGACAAGTTTGGCGGCGAGGCATTCCGGGCCGCTGTGTCCGAGGGCAATACCAAACTTGCCCGACTGCTTCTGGAAAAAGGGGCAGACATCAATTATCACAAGCCGGACATGGTGTTCCCGTACGCCTCCACCCCTGTCACCGAGGCCGCCCGCTCCAACAATTTCCCTATGGTGCGCTGGCTCATTGAGCAAGGAGCCGACATCACCATTGCTGACAAATACGGTGACCGGCCTTACACCGTGGCGGTGCAGAACAAAAATCAAGAGCTGGCCGACTACCTAAAAGCCCTGGAGCCGGAGGAATGGCACAACGAGCAGGAAAAGATCCGGCAGCTCATGCCCTACAAGCTGCCCGCCAAGCTGGTGGAATACTTGAAGACCGGCCCCCTGCGGCTGGAGTTCCCGGAGCAGGAATGGGTGAAGTGGGCGGAGCTCTACTCCTTCATGGATGTGCAGGAGATGACCTGGAAACGGAAGAAGCTGCTCTCCCTGATGGTGCAGATGGACAATTACAGCGACTATCTGCTGCTGTGGAGCCCCAGGGACAAGAAACTGTGGTATCTGGACATCGAGCATGAGGAATTCCACCCTCTGGCCAAATGGGACGACTTCATCGCAGACCCTGGCCGGTATTTGAACGGAATGATCGAGGGCGAGTTTGAGGAGTAAAGCCATGACATCAATAGACTTTTTGAATAAGGTACATAAAAGCCTGGACTCGCAGGAATATAACCTCTCTTATTCTCCGGCTAAGTCCAAGAATTATATGTTGTACTGCAACGGCAACTTTATCGGCGGCCTGTTCGATGAGGAGTTGTGCTTCGTCTATGCCGACAGTGTGAGCGAACTGCTGGGGCAGCCGGAACCCGTCTACCGCGGCTACTCCAGCACCGCCCAGCACAGGATGCTGGTGATCCCGGAGGAACACTGGGAGAAGGCACTGAAACTGCTCTATGCCGAGAAATTCGACTGGAGCCGTTTAGTGTACGACATCACCTACACCAGCATTGGCGCGGCTGTGGTGGAGGACTTCTACGACGAGAATGTGGTATTCCTGCGCTTCTGCTTTGAAAAGGAGCTGCTGAAAAAGGACCCTCTGGACCGACAGGGCCGTATCCTGCGGATGGTCTATCTCAATCAGGACCTAACAAAAGCGGGCAAATATCTGTTCCCCAGACTGCTGCAAAAGTTTCTTGTTTTTACAGATCGCAACGGAAAGACCAGTCTGGAAACCATGCTGAAACGGTGGTACACCCAGCTTGAAAATGAATACCGCAATCATATAGAGGGATGAGGAGAATGATCTATGTTTGAAGAATTCTATGAGATGTACGAGCCCGAGGAGCAGGAAGTAGTCGCTCTGATCAATCGCTGTATCGGGGGCGGATATAACAACAGGGGCAACTTTTGGCAAATGACCGTTGTGACGCTGGGCATGGTGTTCTGTGACACCGGCAAAGTCAGCACCAAAGAGGAGCGGCTGGAGTGGCCGGTCACCGACGAGGAGCGCAACAGTGAAAAGGGCTGGGGACGCTTTCATAACGAGCAGATCTGCCGCCTGAAGATCCGCCGGATGAAAGAAGAATGGGCAAAAGATCTGGTGGCGTGGCCCTGGTGTATCTCCGAGGTGGTCAAGGTCCATGAGGACTGCCCGGAACTCGGGGCCGTTCTGGAGGAATACCACAAGCCGGTGGTGATCCAGGACCAGATTCTGGGAGAACCAACACTGGACAAGGACTACGGTTCCTTTGAGGGGGAGATTCCATGGTGCGGAAAGGATGTGAGCCTTTCTCTGGAGGTCAACGCCGAGAGCAAGCCCTCCTGGACCCGCGCCCGCAGCGCCGCCAAGAAGCTGCTGGCCGACTGTGACACCTGGGACAAAGCCATGCGGGAGCTTGCGGCCAAGAACCTGACCGAGCTGGCCAACAACTGGCTCTCCCAAGATGAAGAAAATCCCCGTAACCCGGAAACCGACCCCATCACAGAGGAAGAACTGGCCCGGCGGATCAGCATGACGAGCCTGTCCGTCACCTCCGGCGGCAGCTTCACCGCCTGGTTTGACTGCGACGAGATGTTCACCGACCATGCGGTGACGGTCTACGGCTCCTTGAAAAAGGGCCTCAAAACTGCCAACATTGAGGGGTAAGGAGGATAATATTATGAAACTGAACTGTAAACGCATTGATTTTACATATACACCCGGCGAGGAAATCTTCAGCTTTCCCGATGAATCGGGACTGCCCTTTCTTTTCGATGTAGAGGAAGAACTGACGGCTGATCCTGCCGCTATGGATGCGGTGGGAGAAATGCTGGATGAGGCGGAGAAATTGGCAGAAAAGGCCAAAACTGCCATCAAAGCGGCGCTGGCGGACGAGGACAGCCGCTACCATAGCGTTGTGACATTTTTCATGGAGTTCCACCGAGACGATGTAGGCCCGGATATTGCGGCGGAACTCTTTCCGGGAACCGACCCAGCCAAGCTGTCCTTTGCCGAGATGGTGGACTTTTTGCGGCTCAAGCGGTTTGGCAGCCTGGTGGATAGCGAGATGAACCAGCAAGTTTTCATTCTGGATCTGTCCTTCAACCCGGAGATCACCGATGAGCTGATGGTGATCTACTTTGATTTGAAGAAGGAGATTTTTTGTATTACTCATGAGAGCTGAGGAAAGAGCGTTACCTATGGAAAAAACGACCGCTGTTAATACCTGTTTAGGTGTTTTGAAGGGACGGGACTGCATCTATCTGGATCAGGTGAAACAGGATGATCTGAACAATCTGACCTTTATGGGGGACATCAATGGCCATCTGATTTCCCAGCACAGGGACGAAAAAGACTGGTTTCCCTACACGCTTACCTTCCGGCGAGTACTGGCCTATTTTGCCTGTGAATTGGACACCTATGAAAATCTGGCTGGGACGGGGCGTCTGGATGGCAGTTCTTTTGACTTGATCGAGGATAGCACCTGGCTAAAGTCCTTGCCAGTGCGGGAGGATTTTAATAAAAACATCTATCGGCACTATCGGCTGTTTACATACGATGATGTTTACAACATCATTGCGGTTTCCTATGAGTTTGCGGCAGAGTTGTAAATGCCTGAAACATGAACCATCATTGGAAGGATTAAGCCAGGAAGGAGATGCGGCGATGAAACAGAATAGCAATTGGCCACAATATCTGCCCACGCTTCTGATCCAGCAGATCCGCCTGCAATGGTATAAAGACTGTCGGGGCGGAAACGCCGCCGCACAACGGAACCAGTATCCCAAAGCCATGCGGCTGCCGAAAGACTTCTTCTCTTATTATTCCTTTGGCCTGCCTACACACTTTGTATCTATCTTACAGAGGCCCGATGGATTTCAGATCGATAAGGACTGTCGCAGGCTGATGGAATGGAAACCTAATGGCACAATGCGGCTTCATCCTTTTGAACTGATTCAGCAGGAGTCCGGAATCCAGATGCGTTACCGCTATGATTGGCATATTGGTGCGATGCCGGAGCGATATACCTACGATAAGACCGGGCAAAAACAGCCCCTCAATGAGCTGGCACTGGATTTGATTCCTGGTGATTATGGTCGGGCTGTCTGCAATGGGAGGTTCCGAGACTGGGACACCGGGATCTGGTATTATGTGCTGGACATTTTGAATGTGATGCCGCTTACGGAGTCCACCGACTCATTGACCAGTTTTATGGACAGAGAACCGAATAAGATATATACCCAGATCGACCGGCTGTGGTGATGAAAAACAGGAGGATACTACCATGATGAAAGAACGCATCCCCATCTCCGGCGATCTGGGCAGCAAGGTCAAGCAGCTGATGGAGTACGCCGGATGGTACGAAGGCCGCAGTGTGGATATTTCCATTGCGGAGAAGTATTACGCCGATCATGGCGTCCCGATGATGAAGACCACCCAACGATTTTACCGCAAGTATTTCGGCCTGTGCTGCGAGTGGTACTTGGCGCAGAAAAAGCTGAAATGGGCGGCTGACTTTGAGTTTGCTCTGTTCCCTTACCTGGTCAACGGGATCAAAAACCATTTGGAAGAAGCCTATTTCCGGGATATGTCCGGCTGTGAGCTGGCGGAGATCGAACAGGCTGCCGGTCAGAAGTGCCAGCCCATCGGTCACATCGGCTACTACTACCCGGCAGAGGTCTGGATCTCGGAGTACGGGAAACTGTATGCGAAATATGAGTATCAGGACGAGATCGAGTGCTTCCCCGATGTGTTTGCCCTAATCGAACGGGAACTGCGGCAGTGCAAATTTGATTCCGCTGCCATGAAAACTGTGGAGGCACTGGACGGAAAACTATGAAACAGGACTTTACTATTTGGCGCAATCAAATATTGCAGAATCCGCGGGACATTTTACCGCTAAAATTTGGAATGTCGCAGGATGAGGTCATAGAGATCTTCGGGAATCCCGATGCCGTTTCCACCATGAGAAGCGACGGGAAACCTTTGATCCTCAAATACTGTGACATTGAACTGCATTTCGATAGAAAGGACCCTCATGAACTCTACTTAGTTTACAGCGACGATGAGATCGAGTTGAGCATCACAGCCGAGCACGGAGAAATGCTCCAACCGCTCACCAACACAGAGCCGGTGGACAACGAATTTTTCCTTCGGGATGGAGCGGTCTATTTCTCCGGCCTATATGAAAACGGCTTGTTGAAGGGTGTTGCGCCCAAAGACTTCTGCTGCTGGCATTACTGGGGTAAATCCTCTACGGCCTGCTTTCTCGGCGGGATTCGCCTTCGTGGAGCAGACCCGGCATCGTTTCGGGTGTTAAACTATGCCTATGCCATGGACAAAACAGCCGTCTACACCACCAGCGGGAGAATCCCAGATGCAGAGCTGGCAGCCTTCCAGGTATTAGACAACGGCCAGAACGATTCGGGTGCGCCCCAGGGATATGCAAAGGACAGCCGGCAGGTCTACTTCCACAACGGAGACGGCAAGGTGAAGATCATCAAGGGCGCGGAAGTTTCCTCTTTCCGCTCGTTGGGCGATACCTATTTTGCCAGGGATGAGAAACGGATCTATGCCTACGGCAAACAGCTTCCCAAAGCAGAGCTGACTTCTTGGGAACTGCTTGGGCACTGGTATTCCCGCGATGCCAGGCGGGTGTACTACCTCAACCGGGAGATCAAGGGGGCGGATCGGGACAGTTTCACAGTCTGCACTCCTGTGGACGCGGCTCTACTTGTCGATCATCTGGCCCGCGACAAAGACCATTTTTACCAAAATGATGAGATAATGGAAGAAACGCTGTGGCTGGAACAGCTGTGCAAAATGACCCAAGAACCGTAAACGGAGGAAAACGACTATGGACTATTTGAAGATATTACATGAAAACCCTGATTTGGCAGAGGAATTTGATTCGCTGTTTGACTTCTTCCTGCTGGATGAGTTGTCCCCGAGGGATGAGGCGGAAGGCCGATGCACCTTCTCTCTGCCCGGTATGGCGTTTGCCAGAGATGGCTCCGGCGGAGAATACCATCTGTTGGAAGATGGCTCCATCGGCTATTACAGCAGCGAAGGTGAAGCGGGCCGTCTGGTTGAGAGCATGGACGAGCTCTTTTCCCTGATCGTGAGCTGTATCTGCTGGCACGACTGCTGTGACACAAAGCAGTATGTGGATTCCAAGACATTGGAGGAGTATGGGCAGAGACAACGCAACTGCAACTTGGAAGATATGGATGTGGACAGCTGGCGGCGGGTAGCTGATGCGCTTGGCATCCCTACCGGTGAACCGCTGGCTCCGGTTCTGGAGCGATTCCGCAAAGCAACACAGCGTGAGCCTCTGTACCGGTGTATTTTCCATGAGGATGATGGAAGTTTGACCGAATCATACGGTTTGATGTTTGAATGAGAAAGGAGCAATCCCTATGAAAGAATTTGACAAAAATTATAAACTGCTGGACGAGATGTATCAGGACGATTACTATCCTGCCTTTCTGGTGGACAAGGTAAAAGACGAACTTCAGAAGGTCATCGACCTGCTGGAGAGCGGCGAAACCGACATTGAAGTAGTGCAGGAGACGCTGGACGAAGCGGTCTGCGGCATCAATGATCTCCAGGAGGAATTTGACGACAACGACAGCGAGATCGAAACCGTGGCACGGGAATGCATTGCAGAAAATGTGGCCTACATTCTGGCGTGGTTCAACATTCCCATTGATACCGAGGAGGCCATCCGGGAACGGGACTGGTGAGCCCTGTGGCAGAAAAAGAACTGGCCGTCTGTGATGAGTGCGGCAGCCTGTTTTTCAAAGGCTCCTCACAGATGATGGGGCTGTGCCCGGAATGTGCCCATATTCTCTATGGCTACCCGAATTGTGACCATCATTTTCAGGATGGCCGGTGTGTGAACTGCTATTGAGATGGCTCAAAGAGCGAGTACATCAAGAAACCAAATCAACAGGAGGAAACGAGTATGCCGACAACAGAATGGCTGAACAAATATGAATCCATTAAGGACAAACTGGCCTGCAAAACGGACCTGGACGCTCATTTCAGTGAGAAAGTGATTGGGAATATGGGCGTGGATGTGCTGGACATCGGCGCTGTCCATTTCCCCACCGGGACGATTTTCGCCTGCGATCCGCTGGTGGAGCTGGAGGACACGCTGCCCTTTATCCAGACGATCCCCGCCGGGACTTATCCCGTGAAGATCTGTGTGGTGCCCAGTGAAAAATATGGTGACCGCTACGCCTGCGTCAAGGTGGAGATCAGCCGGGAAAAGCCTGTCCGCTATGAGCTGGGCATGGTGGGCAACGAGAATCTGGACGCGGCGCTGGGAGATGACGACTACTTCGGTTTCGGCGTGGATGCCGGGATGGGGTGTATTACAGACATCCAGACCCAGGCGGCCTTTAAGGCATACTGGGCCAAGCGGCTGGAGGAGGACCCGGACATTGACCCCTACAACGACCTGTTCTGCGACTTGATGGAGGAAAACGCCAAAGCCTACCCCAAATATCAGGGAAGCGACGGAGACTGGCTCAACTGGACAGTGCCGGACACGGACTGCAACCTTCCCATCTTCTCCTCCGGCTGGGGGGACGGCTACTATCCCGTCTACTTCGGCTATGACGCAAAAGGTGAAATCTGCGCCGTGTATGTGCGTTTCATTGACATTGAAGCCAGCTACAAGGAGCAGGCGTAAGGAGGGAAACAGCGATGGAATGGCCGAAACGGGCGCGGACAGTGAACTGGGAGAGTGGTGTCCTGACCTTAGACGGTGAAAAGCAATTTGAAATCCCGGAGCTGACCGCAGAGATCATGGAGCAGCTGGCCGCTTACACCCTGGTGGGCTTTCATGTGAAAGGCTATCCGGTGACCGATGAACTGCTTGCCCCCTTTGCTGGGCATAAAAGCATGGCCAACTTCGGAGTGGAGGACGGTGCGCTCACCGATGCCTGTTTTCCCATCTTTTCCACTATGCTCAAGTTGCGCTATCTGCTGCTGGACGGCAACGCCGCCATCCATGGTAGCGGCCTGTCCGCCTTGCAAGGCTGCAAGCTGGACCTTTTGACGCTCAACCGCACCGGACTGGATGATGCCGGTCTTCTCCAGGCGACCTCCATTCCCAAGCTCTCCCACATCCAGATCGACCATACCGCCGTTACCTATGAGGGCCTGCTGGCCATCGCCAGCAACAACCGCATCGAGCCGGTGGCCCATGTGCAATTTACCAAGGAGCAGATGGAACACTTCTCCCAGATGCAGCGGGAAAAGGCCAAAAAGCCCACCAAGCTGGACGAACAGGCGGCGGAGGAATGCCGCAGGGTGCTGTCCTCTTTCTTTGCCGAGATGACGCAATGGGAGCAGTACATGGAGCAAGCCGGATTTGAGGATGCCGAGGCAGCGCCCCGCCTGCTGGCGATTTGGGAAAAGTATGTGAGCGAAAAGCCCCGTTCGGGCTACCGGCCCCTGGGCCTCTCATACAGCGCCCAGGGCACCTACAAGGGAGAGCAGTTTCTGGACGCGGAGCAGATCACCCGGAACAAGCTCTACATCTACACCAGGGAGAAAAATACCGGCTTTGACCGATGCTTTCTCATGAAGCGTGTGGGCGAGGGCTGGAGGATCGACGGGGTTCAGGAGCGGCTGGACGGCTGGCAGCGCACGGGATTGTGAGGCATCACATGGCTTGGGAATATGAAACTTTTGGCCCAGACGGTCAATGCAAATTGTTCGGTGTGAACATCTTTGACTACGACTGGCAAACCACCGGCAAGCGAGTAAAAGTCCAAGACCCGATCTATCACCAGGACCATACCTTCGAAGTCTGGCAGGTGGAGATTGACGGGCAGATCCACCGCTTTGCCGCCGGAGAGTTTTCCAACTGCGTGTGGGGATTTTATCTGGAGAAGAATGGATGAAAGGAGCGTGGCGCCATGAAAGCCAATGCCGGAGAGGTCTATACGGTCTACAACCAATACCTGAAACGCTACACCGCCTGCCAGGTGGTCTATATCGCGCCGCCGGACACAGTGAGCAAGGAACCCTGGGCGGTAGTCCTCTCTCTGGATTGGGTGGGCGACGCCCCTCTGACTGCGGAGGAACTGCCCCATCTCCGCCCGCTCTATAAGGACTTTATGTACTGGTCTCGTGACCTTCATCTGCTGCGGGTGCCGGTGGAGATCCCACCCCAGTACACGCTGGTGGGTGCACTTCCGCCCTTCACCGACCAGCCCTGCCACTCCTACGGCGGCTGGAACGACGGCTATGATGTGTACCTCCAGATCCGATGGCAGGCTATCCCGGAGGAACGGCGAAGGACCTTCAAGGAGGCCATGGAGAGCGACGAGCAAACGGAGATCGGCGGTATCCAGCTGAAGGTCAACAACCATCGGGTGATGGACCAGTATGCACCATTCGATTCGGCGCTGGAACTAAAGGCACTGCCCTGCCTCTCCGACCTCATCTGCCAGCGGTGGCACCCGGATCTGCTGGAGTTTTTGCGGGAAACCCCCTTTGTTGATGAAGTGACTTTGCTGAACCACAGTCAGAGGACACTTGATCTGCGGGGCACCAGCATCAGAAAGCTGATGCTGGACATGACCGGGCTGGAGGAGCTGTGGCTGTGTGAGGGAACGGAGCAGCTCCTGTTCCAGAACAAGGGGCCGGACGCCTGTGCCATCCATGCCCCCGAAGATGGCAGCGGTTTGACCCTCCAATTTATCGGGGAATACCGCCCGCACACGGAACTGCCGAACCTACGGGGGCTGCATGGCATCGAGCTGAAGGACTTTGATCTGACCAGGCTGGCTGCTGTCCATCCCCATCTGAAGGAGCTGCGGCTCTGGGGCGCGCCGGGAAACCTGGGGAACTTCTCCGCTGTGGAAGGGTTTCGGGAACTGACGAACCTCTCCACCTTCGACCTGTTCGGCTTCGGCGCAGCTGACATCCCCACCCCGGAGCAGATGCCGGAGCTTCGCTGGTTCTGGATGACCAGCCTGCCGGAGACGGCGGCAAAAGCGGCAAAGCAGCTCTGGAAAAGCAAGCCGGGAATGGATCTGCGGATCACCAAGCCCCGGAAACCGGAGTGGCTGGCACAAAACCTGGACAATCCCTTCCGAGGCTGGGACGGTGCGGAGCATATCCCTGCTTCTGCTGCGAAAAAGGCAGCCAATCAATACCGCAAGACCCGTTCCCAGTTGATGAAGCTGGCCGCTGAACCGGGCGAGGACGCCCAGTCCCAGGCGCTGGATGCGGTGACAGCCTATACCCAGACCTTCAACAAGATGGGCTTTATCGAAACCGAGGAACGGGATGAAATCTACATGGCCCTGCGGGGTATCCTGGATGCCCTGCCGGGTGATGCGCTCCAGAAAGATGCCCTGATTGAGAAGTTTGATGAGCTTCGTGATTTTTGAGGAGAACGAGTAGCATGATAGAGTTCAGCAAGGATCATAGCTCGGCATGGATGGAAATGATGTCGGCCTATCAGATTTTTCGGGCAAAGCTGTTTGATTGGGCCCATGAACCAGATCAAAAAAAGCAAAAGGATTTGCTGCTGGAGCTGGACTCTTGGGAAAATCGGGATATTCACAGAAGAATGCTGGTAGTAGATCTTCTGCGCAGCACAGAGATGTGGGACGAAAAAGCCCTTCTCTTAGTTCTGAAAGAACTGACAGCGATTGCCCTACAGGAACAAGATGAGATTGCCGCTTATGCGAGAATGGCATTGTCTAAAATCAAAGACCCGTCAGAGCGACTTACCATTGCCGATGAGGTGCTTCGTCTGGCAGCTGTCGAGGGCGAAAAGGCGGAACCTGATCCTGTTATATTCCACAACGGCTGCCTGCTGCTGTATGATTTGCACTGTGAAGCAGAGTTCTCACAGTATGCAGATCGGTATGCGAATCTGATTGAGCAGGCATACGGTTTAGATGAAAAAGACCTGACGGACATGAAAAAAACGCTGTCCGCCGAGCCTTGAATCGAAAGGAGCGTGTGGGCACATGAGCCGAATTGTTGATGAACCCTATTTCACCCACAGTGCCTACAGCGCCTTCACCACTGGCATCCAGGTAAAATGCCCCAAGTGCCATGGCGCGGGTGTGGTGACAGCGGATGAGGATGACGCCTATTTCCGCTGCTTGAGCTGCGGCCATCAGGAGACACGCGACCGGACGATCTACCGCTATGATGTCCATAACCAGTGCAAAAACTGCGGCAGGTACTATCGGGTGGATATTGAAGATGAGGCAAGGCAGCATTTTTCCGTCCTCCATGTGGCCTGCCCCTATTGCGGAACAACCATGCCGGGCGAGGTACATAAGACGGCGGAGGCTTTCTCCTATGGTGCGGAGATTCAGGGCGGAAAGGACCCCTGGTTCGGCCTGGAACTGTGGTTTTTGACCTCATTCCAGGGTAAGCCGGTCTGGGCCCTCAACCGGGAGCACCTTGCCTATCTGATCGACTATCTCAGCGCCGATTTGCGAGAAAAGCCATCGGGAAGCCAGAAAAAGACCCAGGCCGATCATCTCCCCACATTCATGAAAACAGCAAAGAACCGGGAGCGGATCGTGAAGCTGCTGAAGAAGCTACAGGAGGGATGAGGATGGAGCAGAAAGTAATTTACAATGGCCAAATTCTTACCCTGACGCGGTTTTGGGCGACGGGAGAGCCTTGCCTGTGGATCACCGACCCGGAGCAGATCGGGATGCCTAAAATGGAATTTGTGGGAGGCCACCCGGACGAATACTGCATTTTCCTGAAAAATCTGACGGAAGCAGAGCTGGCACAGATCACATCCCTGGACGGCGCTCCGCTGGATGTGAAAGAAGAATTACGGTAGAAAGGACAACCCCTATGACACTACAAGATAAGAAAATCATGCCTCCCCCTTGGCTGGCCCACCGGGAGATCGAGCGATACTCCATTGGCTGGCGCATGGGCTATGGGGAGGATTACATAGACCGATTTGGCGATTGGCTGGACACTCTTTCCCCGGAGGAGCGGACGGAATACCGCACCCTCTTTCCTGAACCAGTGACCTGGAAGGGCTGGTGGGATGACGAGGACAGCAGCGAGGTGCTGGAGCATGGTGACTTCTTGGTGGATGCGTGGCAGCCGGAAGGCCAGCCAAAGTACACCCGCCAGTGGCTCCAGCAGGAATTTGCTGCGGGGAGAACGCGAGAGCTGTGCCTGTTCTGGGGCCATCAGCCTGCCCAGGACGGCCAGCTGACAAAAAGCTGCCTCAGCCAGTGGTGGATTGAGGACTTCTATACGATGGCTGACGCCTACCTCTGCATGGAGCAGTATATGATGGCTGCCAAGGCCGAGCTGTTCGGCGACAAAGAGATCCGGGACCAGATTTTGAAATGCAGCGACCAAAAGCAGATCAAGGCCCTGGGCCGCAAGGTGCGGGGCTTTGAGCAGAAGGTATGGGACAAGTTCAAGTACGCCATTGTGCTGCTTGGCAACTGGCACAAATTCAGCCAGAACCGCGAACTGCGGGAGTTTCTCCTCTCCACCGGGGACAGCGTGCTGGTGGAGGCCAGCCCCTATGACAACATCTGGGGAATCCGCCTCGCGGCCTGCTCCCCGGAGGCCCAGGACCCCATGAAGTGGCGGGGACAAAACCTGCTGGGCTTTGCGCTGATGGAGGTGCGGGACGAGCTGCGCCGGGTGACACAGAATGAAATGCTTTGCGATTGGAGTACAGTATGGCAACAATGAAACTCTATGAACTGGTCAACCACTACCACATCGGCACGGAACTGACCTGCGCCGAGGCTATGTTCATGGCCTGCAATGAATATTACCATCTGAATTTGTCCGAGGAGACACGGAAAATGTTCTCCGTCATGGGACTTGGGATGCAGACTGAGCAGTCCTGCTGTGGCGCTTTCACCGTGGCGGTGGGGATCATTGGGCTGATGACCGCAAAAGAAGGTCAGACGGATGTGGACAACATGGAAGGCTACCAGATGATCGCTGAATTGACGGAGTTTATGCTGGGCTTCTATGGAACGCTCCACTGCGTCGAACTGCAAAAGCTGGAGATCGTGGGCTATGAAAACCCCTGCCACGCCATTGTGGAGGCGCTGGCCAAAAAGCTGGAGAACTTGTTGGCTGCTCACCGTGTTGTGAGGGAGCAGTATTGAGATGGAGTACATCAAGCTCTTTTGGGAGGGCGCACCGGACGGTGAACCATCGGTCATCCTCTATGAAGTGGATACCGAAAATGAGCGGCTGGCCCTCCGCTCCATTGACATCTTTGTGGATGGCCGCACCCGAAACATACCTGACCTTTACGACGGAGCTATTGAAATCACGCCCGTCCCCACTGTGGAGGAACTGAACGCCCATGTCTGGGGCGAGGAATTCCATGCCTGCGTCATAGAGAAAGCGGAATTTGAGGCCATCTGGGAAAGCCGATTTTATAGCGGAGCGTTTTGAAAAGCGAGGAATGACAATGGTTGAGATCAATCGCGTCTGGATCAATGTGGATACAGACACCAACAAAATCACACTATTCGGCCGCCCCCGTGTATCCATCCGTGTGGATGAGTACATTTGGAGTTTGATCGAAGAACATATCGTGAAGCCCCATAAGCTCATGCGCAGCGAAAAGCATAGGTATCTGCTGAAAATTTCGTTTCACCGATTTGATCCGGTGCGGCACCGATATTATCCGCTTTCCCCGTACAACGGGCCGCTTCGGGAAGGCGTCAAGCCGGACAGCGCAAACGGATGGTATCCCCGTGAGGACTTTGCAGACGCTGAGGAACGCGCCACCTGGTTCTCTCCTGATAAAATCTGGACAAACTGCGGCAACAAGGTTCTGGATGTCAATATTGATGCCGCTAATGTAAGCGAGAGCATCACCCCCAGAGAATACGCAGACTTGCTGTTCGATGGGATTGGGGCAGCATTGGTGTTTAACTTCAAAAGGCTCAAGCGCGAGGAGTTTGATGGGCTGAAACCCAAGATCGACTGGAGCGTGGTAGAGAGATTTTCCTTTCCCGCGCCCTTTGAGGATCAGCAATATATTGGGGATGAAGGCAAAATTCATGTGTATTCCTGGGATGGCCGGCAGGAAACAACCCTTGTAGGCCCCTATTCCGTGCGGGAGTTGTATCTGGAGCATTTCGGAGAATAGTTGGGAGGAATCTGATGAAACAGATAGATATTTATACCGAGGCTCTGATCTGTCTGCGCTCCATCCTTCTGGCAGATCATCCGGAGTTTCAAAACTGGATCGACTGGCTGGAGCGGGACATTCTGGCCTGGACCCAGCGGCGGGAGGTTACCCACCATCTTCGGGCATACGGTGGTATGGGCTCATTCAATGATCTGCCCAGTATGCGCGGAAATCACGACTACATTTTTGACTTTCTAAAGTCTGTGTGCTATGCCTTCGGCCATCTTTATGGCAAACAGGAAGGCATTTTGCCGGAGGCATTGATGGAGGAGTGCCTCCACGATGTAGAGCAGGCAGCCTATCACCCCCATAAGGCACTGAACCGAGCCATTGCCCAACACTTGATGCAGGGCGATTTACAGGAAAACCTGAATGCTCTGTGAGGGAAATACAATGCATGACATGAATTTGGAAAAAAACCGCAGTAAAATTCAAACTGCTTATAAAGCAAGCCCCTTCACAAAGGGTACCTGCCCAGAACCGGAGGATGCTGTGAAACGATTTGAAAGCAGGTATACTCCTATCCCAGCAGAGTACCGCTGGCTGCTTTTGAACTTCGGCGGCTGCTATTTGGCGGAACCGTGGATCTTCACACTGAAAGAGTTGGAAGAAGCCTACCCGATTTTTCAAGAGGCTTATGAGGATTACATGAGCGAATATGACCATGGTCCCGCTTTTCCAATCGGAGGATTGGGCGACGGAAGTATCGTATTTCTTGACTTGGAGAGTGGCAGAGTCCGGGGCTATAACTGTGACTATGCCGATCTGGAGGAGATTGCCGAGAATTTTTCCAGCCTGCTCCTGGACCTTGTGGAACAGGCATTGGAACTGGGAAACCTGTGCACAGAATAGTGAGGTGAGCACATGGCAAAGGGCATTCGTGAACACCTGCTGGAGCAGGCAATCAAGTTCCATCAATGGCAGAAAGCCACTTATCCTGGCAAAACCGCCGAGGAGATCGGTGGTGAGTGGGAGGTCGATTATCCATACTGGAATGACACTTACCGTGCCTTTTGCCATGTGTTGACCCAAATGGATGCAGAAACGGCAGACAGCGTTCTGCTGGATGAGATGGTCTATCTGATAGCCAGGGACAACGAAGCGGAGGGGTTTATACAGGAGACCACTTCCCATCCACAATGGTTTGAGTGCCTCTGCCGCAGGGCCGCAGCCTCCAATGAGAATGAGGCCAAGTGGCAGTTTGCTGCCTATCTGCCGGAATGCTCATGTAGTCAGAAAGTCAGGGATATGATTCTGAATTTCACAAAGGACCCCAATGAATATGTGAGCCGTCGGGCGCTTTTGGCGATGCCCACTCTGCGTCCTGACTGTGTGGAACAGTTCGCTCCGCTGTTTTGGGAGCGCAACTGTTACTCTCCTGAACTTCAGGAATACCAGCTGATCGCCGTTCTGATTTCACTGGATGCCATCCATTCTGACCTGCTTCCACAATACTTGGAACGGGCCAAGCAGGATGGTCGGAGCTATCTGCTGGAACATGCAAAACGAATCGAAGGAGGACTTGCCATGAACGAAAAACTGTCCCGTCCCCAATTCAATCAAATGGATACAACCGAGAAGCAGACGCTGATGGAAAGCCTGGCTGCCCGTTATGATATGACCTTTCTCGGTCTACATACTTTTGACCGCTGGGGCCAGAGCTGCACCACCGGCATCTTCAAGAAAGATGGCCGGGAGTTCGTCTTTGTCCCCGGCGATACCGTCACCCTGGGCTGGGAGCAGTTTGCCGTGGGACTGAATCAGGAGAGCCGGGAGGAATTGGAGTATCTGTTCCGGGAATGGGAAATGGAACCGCAGAACCCGGAGGAGATGATTCGGGAAAGCATGGCTCCCGTTCGGCAGGCGGCCATTGGCCCTATGCTGGTGGGCCGGGAGCTGGAGGAACTCTGCTGGGAGCCAGTGGCGCTGGACGATCCCCGCCTGCGCCCAGAGTGGCTGGAGGAGTTTCGGCAATTCGCCCTGACCGGACGGGACAGCCTGACCCTGGTGGGCCACGCCCGCTTCGAACGGGATGGGGACGGCTGGCAGGCCGCCCTCTACCATCGGATGGACTATTCGGACTTTCGGAGCCAGCTGCAAAAACAGGGCCTTTCGCTGCCCACGGCGGACGAGTGGGCCTACCTGTGTGGTGGCGGATGTCGGACCCTGTTTCCATGGGGAGATGGGTTAGACTACTCCATGCGTCTGCACTGGTTTGAGGATATGGAGGAGGATGAGAACCGGCCCTATGATATGGAGGAACCCAACTTCTTCGGCCTGTCCATCGCCTACGATCCCTATATGCGGGAAGTGGTGCAGGCTGATAGACTTACCACCTGCGGCGGTGACGGCGGATGCAATATCTGCGGCGGGCTGGGCCCATTTCTCGGTTTCCTACCCTGTTCGCCCCACTGTAAGCCGGAAGTGCAGGAGGACAATGAACTAAACGGAGATTATGACTTTTATCGGCCTATCATTCGGCTGGAGAACTATGATTGACAATAGAAGCTTGATACGAAATAAAGAAAGAGAGGTGCCGACATGGGAGCATGGGGCATAAAAGCATTAGAGCGTGACGAAGGTCTGGATGTACTGGACATCCTCAAAAATGAATATGTACCGGAGCATCCGGTAATGGATCTGGGTGAGATGATCGAACTGATGAAAGAGGAAGTCATGCTGGGATCTGACTTCTCACAAATCGACTTCCTCTTTGACAATACTGCGATGGCTCTGGCGGAGCTGTATTTCCAATGGAAGGATAACGGCAAGCTGGACTACGATCATGAAGAAGCTATATGGGATAAAGTCACCGGTTTCACAGCATCCAAAGAAGCCATTGCCTTCCTGCTGCGGCAGCTCACCGACATCAAAAACGAGGTGCCGGACGAGGACGGCATCCGTGAGATTATGGATCTTTGGAAGAACGAGGATAGCGGTGAGATCGCTCCTGAGTGGTTGGAACACTTGAATCAGCTCATTGATCGACTGGATTTGGAACAATCCGATGAGGAACAAGATATGGACATTTTGAAGCAGTGCCAGAAGTGGCATGAGGAGAGCAAACAACATAAAATTATTGATGCGCTGGAGGCCATCCCCGCCGAGGAGCGTACCCCTGAGATGGACAGCGAGTTGGCCCGCGCCTATAACAACTTAGCTGTTCCAGAGGATCGGGAACTGTATCAGAAGGCTCTTTCCTTGCTGAAACCCCATGCAGACTACTTTGCAGAAGACTACCGTTGGAACTTCCGTATGGGCTATTCCTATTACTATCTGGATCAGGAGGGCCGGGCATTGCCCTATTTCCGCAAGGCGTTGGAGAAACTTCCTGGTGATGAAGATACCCAAAAGCTCATTGATGCCTGTGAGAGTCTTATTACCTTGCCGCAGTTTTCAGAGTGCTTCCGGGAACGGACAGAGGACTGGTGGGAAACCTTTGCCGAGATGGAAGCAGAATTGCGCCAGATGATGGATGAGGACAAAGATTACACCCGCGGCGCAGAACTCGTGGCCCCAATGGAAGGGGCTTTGAACCAGGCGTTTGACGAAATCTCCTTCGAGATGGGCTTCAACGGCAAAAAGCATGAGCTGATCCTCACCCCGGAGGGCGACAAGGTCAAGCTGTTTGAGCTGGTCTACTTCCAGAAGCACGCCCCCAAGGAGGTGCTGGAGCACTGGAACATCCTTGTGGGCCGTCAGCCCCTCCAGAACATCGGTCTGCGCACCGAGGATGGCTGGGACATCTCCGGGGAGGATGTGCAGATCTGGCTGGAGGAGCAGGGTGAAAACAGCTTCGCCATCTCCGCCTACTGCGAAAAGCTGCTGCCTATGCTCCGGGAGGAAGAAGGCCGGGCCTGGTGGATGCTCACCACCCTCACCGACCAAGTGCTGGGCGAGATCCCCCACATGAGATACATAGACAGCTTTGATGTGCTGGAGGAACCCAAGGCAGAGCCGTCCTTCCTCCTGTCCCAGCTGCCCGACAAACTGCGGGAGCAGGGCCTGGAGCTCTCCACCGACCCGGAAGCCTATCTGGAGAGCTACCTTGGTTACAAAATGGAACCCAAACAGGACCCGGACGCCGATTGGCGGCTGGATGTAATGGCCGGTTCCACCTGCTGTGTGCCGCTCATCAACGGCTATCTGAATGCCGACAATGATTTTATGGACGATCTCCATGCCGACGGCGCGGTGGCGGGCTTCTTCTGCTATCCCCTGGATACCCTGCGGGAGGAGGAAGGCAGTCAGAAAATTTTCGACTTCCGGGACAAACTGGAGGAAGTGCTCACCGGCGGGGATGGTTCGGAAGTGCTCACTCTCACCGGCGGGGCCACCGGCCTCTACTGTGGCTATGTGGACTTCATCGCCTGGGACATCCAAGAGGCGCTGAACATGGCGAAAGAGTTCTTTGAAGGCACGGACATCCCATGGGCCATCTTCCACACCTTCCGCCGTGAAGCAGGTTCTGTACCCCTAAAGCAACAAGATGATGGGACAGAAACTGAGAATCAGGATGACGAGTTGGATGAAACGCTTATGGGCATGGACTATATTCCTTATACCCAACAGAACGCCGAAGCATTCTTCGCTCAGCTGGAGCAGTGGAACGACGAAGACGAGTACACCCGCTGTATCCAGGCACTGAATGCCATCCCGGAGGACTGGAGGAACTACCGCACCGCCTACGCCCTGGCCCGTGCACTGGAGAACTACGCCATCATCGGGGACCATGACGAAGGTACTTTGAAATCCAAGGGAGACAAAGCCCTTCTGAGGGCCATTGAGGTGCTGGAGTCCGTCCGGGAGGAAGGCCAGGACAAGGCGGAGTGGAATATGCGGATGGCCTATGGCTATCAGTATCTCTACGGCCAGGAGGAAAAGGCCATCCCCTACGCCCAGCGGTGGGCAGAGCTGGACCCAGAGGATGAAAATGCCCCGGCGGTAATTCGGGAGTGTAAGGCGGAGATCCGGAAACGCCAGCGCAGCCGGAAGAAGAAGGCCAAATTCGTGCCCGGTGATACTCCATTTGAGGGCTTCGACCTCACCAACTTCTGGGATGATAATTGGTATGCACTGAAAGAATATGTCAGTGATCCGCCTTCCGATGAGCTGATTGCCAGCGTGGAGGAGGAACTGGGCTACAAGCTGCCCACCGCCTACATTTGGCTGATGAAGCAGCACAACGGCGGCATTCCGGTGAACACCTGCTATCCCTGCGATGAGCCTACCTGTTGGTCAGATGATCATGTGGCCATCACCGGCATTTTCGGCATCGGACGAGAAAAGAGCTGCTCCCTCTGCGGAGAGCTGGGCAGCCAGTTTATGATCGATGAGTGGGAGTATCCTGCCATCGGCGTGGCCATCTGCGACTGTCCAAGCGCCGGACACGATATGATTTTCCTGGACTACCGGGCTTGCGGTCCCCAGGGAGAGCCTGCGGTAGCCCATGTGGATCAGGAAAATGACTATAAAATTACCCATCTGGCAGATAGCTTTGAGGAATTTATCCGCGGACTGGAGCATGAATCCCTCTATGATCCGGATGAAGATGTAGAGGATCTTGAGGATGACGACGACGAGGAGGAAACCGACCATAAGGGTTCCTTTGCCGGATCTGTGCTCCTCTCCAAAGCAGAGTGGGACAAGGAGCAGTTGATCCGAGATCTGCGGGAAGAATGGGGCATCGTAGATGAGGAGCCGGATGAGGGCGACGAAGATGTTGAGAACAGCGATGACGCTGTGGTAATGCGGGTCGGCAATATGATGCTGATCGTGACACTATTCCACGGTCACATCCCGGACAATGAAGCGGAGATCAACGCCGAAAACAACTATATGTGGCCAGAGGCCGTAGAAGTGGCCAAAGCGCACAAGGCCCATATCATGGTGGCTGTGTTGGGCGAGGAGGAAAAACTGCTGGAACGAGGTAAGCTGTTCACCAAGGCGATGGCAGTGTGCTGCAAGCAGAAATACGCCACCGGTGTCTACACCAGCGGCGTGGTATTTGAGCCTCGTTTCTATGAGGGCCTTGCCGATATGCTCAAAAAGGACGAACTGCCCATCTTCAACTGGGTTTGGTTCGGCCTGTACCGGAGCGAGGGGGGCCTAAACGGCTACACCTACGGCATGGATGTGTTTGGCAAGGAGGAAATGGAGGTGTTGAACACCGACGCTGAGCCGGAGGAACTACGGGACTTTTTGGCAAGCCTTGCCTCCTATGTGCTGGCGTGTGATGTGACGCTGCAAGACGGCGAGACCATCGGTTTTTCTGCGGACGATAAGCACACCATCACCCGCAGCCCCGGTGTCTCTCTGCCAGAGGAACAGATGACCCTGAAGATCGGTTACGAGCCTATAAAGGGAGATCCGGAGGATGACAGCTGCGACCACTCAGACAATGATGACACGCAGGATGAGGAAGAATTCAGTAATCCCGAAGTCTACACTGAGGAGGAGATGGAGGCCGTCGAGGGGCACATTGAGCAATATTTCGGTGAGGTCGAGAATGTGTTCCACGAGTTGGTCTCCCCGGACATCCATGTGGACATCTGCATCGTGCCGCCCACTGAGGAGCGGGACTATTACACCCTGGTCACCATGGGTATGGGTGCTCACCGGATGAATGTGCCGGAGGAACTGGCGGAATACAAGCTGGAGCGGGCGGAGCTGGCTATCGCGCTGCCTGCGGACTGGAAGTTGGATCAGGAGTCCATGAAAGACGAAAAGTGGTACTGGCCCATCCGCCTGCTGAAATCCTTGGCCCGTCTGCCCATCAACTGTGACAGCTGGTTGGGGCATGGTCATACAGTGGAGAACCGGGAACCATTTGCAGACAACACCAAACTGTGTACTGCTACCCTAATCGGTCCCCAGGATACGGAGGATGGCAGCGAGGTCTGCACTCTGCCGGGCGGCGAGGAGGTCAACTTCTATCAGGTCATTCCGCTTTATGAGGACGAGTTGGACTATAAACTGGAACATGATGTAGACGCTCTGCTGAACAAGATGAGGGGGATCAGTTTTGTCGTAAACCCTACTCGCCAGAATGCTATCACCCGTGGCACCCTTTCCAATGATAATTTTGACGGTGAGATGGACGACGCTTCCTATCACCTTGAGAGCATTGAGGAGAAGGAACTGCCTATTGACCCCATCAATGCTTATAACCACATGGCCATCTACCTGCGCTGGTGTATGGAGCACGACCTGATGGGCGAAGAATTCCTCACGGAATACAGGGAGGTAGCAGAAAAGGTCAAAGCTGATCCTGCCAGTGTGGATCTGCGGGAGTTTATCCGGGATGAGCTGGACGGCTGCTTGTTCTCTGTGCTGTTCAATCAGCAAGGCCGTGCCTTTGCAGGCTATTACTACGGAGAGGGCGACAGCCCCTACTATCCTGCCGATGTTGACGACAACGCCCTCCGCTTCTTCGGCCCGGAGCGGTATCACTCTGATGAGTTCCAGGATGAAGCCTACCTGTTCATCCCCTTTGACGAGGACTACTATCAGGCTATGGCAGAGGTGATCGAAGAACGCTTTGAAAACTGGCAGGGACAGGACTTCGACGAGGACACGCTGGAGCCTTCCGAGGTGGCTCAGGCCATCATGGAGTATCTGGACTGCGAGTGTACCTATTTCCCATCCATGGCAGATGATGACCCCATCATGTCGGCATACAGCTACGCCCAGCGGCTGGGGGTACGGGAGGGCTTTGTTCCCGTGCTTATCCAGGCGGATGATGAAACGCTGTTGGAGTGTCTGGTAATGAACGCCGATCCGGAGCATGATGCGGACTTCTATGAATTTGACCTCAAAACGGTAACGGAGTATCGGAAGAAGATGCTCTCCGCTCCCGTCAAGGACGGAAAGGCGGTTTTGGAGGAATTGACCGGCCAGCGTAAGGAAGAAGCCGAGGACGATGATCTGGACTGGGAGGAGGAAGTCCTGGGAGAGATGGAGGGCGGAGAACCCAACGACCGCTTCGCAAACTATTGGAACGATGATACCGGAATGACATATCCGCTCATTCTGGCTAAAATTCCGGTAAAGAAGCCCTGGGAGATCTTCACCTACCTGCCCTTTGGAAATTGGAATGAGTGCCCCGACACGCCGGACCTGATGGCAGTGGCGAAATACTGGTTCGAGCAGCATGGTGCCATCCCTGCCGCCATGAGCCACGATGAATTGGAGTTTGAACTTCCAACTCCGATCTCCAAGGAAAGAGCTATGGAGGTGGCTGTGGAGCAATATGGCTTCTGCCCAGATCTGGATCAGAATGAGGATGGAAGCATTGGCTCCTTGGCAGATGTCCTGTGGCAGTCCACCGTCTGGTATTTCTGGTGGGATTGATGGCATCATGGGAGGAGAACAGTTATGAACAAATCAAATCAATCTTGCTTGCCCCACTCGTTGGAAGCGGCTATCGCCCTGTGGGAACAGCGCCTGAACGAATTCACCGCTCTCCTCTCGGATGACATCCCGCTCTTAAAGAATACAGGCTGGAGCGTGGAGAAAAGGCGGGTGTTTGTTTGCGAGCCAGACGCTACTGGAAAACGAAGACGGGCCGCAAGCGGGCCTTCTTACCACCTTGGTGTTTCATTAAACCGCTTCACAGCGGAGCAGGTCTGGCATCGCTTTCAGGCGTTTATAAAAACTACTGGTCTGGATGAGGCGGAGCGGATTTCCGCCAATGAACAGGAACTGGGCCGATATGACTTTAGAGCATCGAACAGCCAGACAGAGGACCATTTTACTTGCCAAATCTATCTGCCGGGCGAGTGGAATCAGGCTGGCATCCGTATCTCTGTGTTTATTGGCCCAAGATACCGAAATGCAGATTTGTATGAAACGTAAAGCCGCCATGATGGAAAAACCTCTGGCTGAATTGATGGGAGGGTGTGCCTATGAACGAATACTTAAAGCAATATATTGAACTCCAAAAGCAGTTTCGAGAGACAGAAGGAAATCCGGACAGTGTCCGCGCTCTATATACCTTCAAGGAAGAACTTGAGCAGAGTGAGGATCAGCAGGCCAAGGAAGTGCTGGTGGATGTGTATGATCTACTGGACTTCAAGAAGGATGCCTATGAACTGCTCTGCCAAATCGGAAATCGTTCCGATAAAAAGACCCTCAAGCGGCTGGGCACGCTGAAGGACTATGCGGAAAACTGGGGCAATCATTATGCTCTCCCCAAGCCCAAAACGCCGGAGGAAACGCAGAACGAGAAGGAGCGGCGGGCCCAGCTGGGCCTGCCTGCCTTCCGGTATCACCCGGACCCTCTGGATACCGGCGCGTTTGAGGAGTCCGCAGAGGGCGTTGTCTGCGACTGCTGCGGCAAGATGACCCATATTTTCTATACCAATCCGTTCTTTTCCGTGGAGGATATTGCATATCTGTGCCCGGCGTGTATCGCCAGCGGCGAGGCGGCCCGGAAATATGACGGCAGTTTTCAGGACGATTTCTCTGTGGATGATGGCGTAGACGATCCGGAAAAGCTGGACGAGCTCATCCACCGCACCCCCGGCTATTCCGGCTGGCAGCAGGAATATTGGCGCGCTCACTGCGGCGACTACTGCGCCTTTTTGGGCTATGTGGGCGCCAGAGAACTGCGGGCCCTGGGCGCGCTGGAGGACGTGCTGGACGATCCCATGTGGGACGAGGAGCAAAAAGAAATGATCCGGGAATCCGTCAATGGCGGGCATCTGCAATGCTATCTGTTCCAGTGCCTCCACTGCGGAAAGCACCTGGTCTGGATGGATTTTGATTGAGGAGTTTTCAAAAGGTAGGATACAAGCAATGAAAACTAAAACGCTGACCATTCAACTGAATGATGAACAACTGCCCATCCTCCCAGTGGAACCGGAAGCTCACCTCTCCTTTACCACTCATGCCGACGGAAATGAATTGGAGTTAACGGGAAACCGGGCGGGGCTGCTTCTATTGGCGAAAGCCGCTCTTGGTATGGCGGAAACCATTCGTGAGGATGGATTTCATATCCATTTGGATGACCTGTATGGCATCAACGCCGAGGGAAAAAGCATCCTGATCCGAAAGGAGGAACAATCAAAACCATGATTGAAAAAAACTTTCTCAACCCCACCACAGATAAAAGGAATCAGATAGTAAAGGTGAAATGATAATGGATCTGTCCATAAAGGAAATAAGCATAGATATTGTTATACAAACGGAATGCTTTATGCCCAAATAAAGATAGATGATAGTTTCTTTACTATTCCGCCAATTCGTGATGAAAAACAGATGGATTGCTAAAATAAAGAAATTGAGGGCTATGGGATTGGAAATCTTTCGCCCGCCGATATGAAATTCCGAAGCAAGTTCAGAAAGGAGGCAAGTACCTATGTCAACCTGGAGCGGAATCCGGAACAAATTGGAGAATGACTACCTGTGCCCGGCGCTTCGGGGCCACATCCAGTATTTTGCCACCAGTTACAGCAAAAGCGCTGACCATGAGGGCCGGGCAGCCATTCGCATGGACGGTGTGGAAGTGCTGCGGAGCAACTACTACACCTATTTTGAGAATGTGTGGACGAAATTTCATCACCTGCGGTCCACAACGCTGAAAGATTGCGACTCCGCAAAAGAGGCCATTAACCAGGCTCATGCCTTTGCGCTGGAGCAGGGCACCTTTGACCAAAAGGTGTTCTATGAGGCGTTTGGTATCTTTGACAACCAGAGCATCGAGAAAAGCCTTGTCAGCGAGAATCCTCTTGTCCGCATCTTTGCTCTCCTGGATCGAAGGCTGGGAAAGCGCCGCCTGCTGGCTTTGGAGGAATCCATGGAGCAGGAGCTGGACTGGGTGCGGGCCTTCTATGTGATCCGGATGCAGGCAGAAGGGCTGATGGAAGGCAAAAAGCACTTACAATAAGCTACATATCTGGAGAAAAACATGAAAGTCTTTAGAAAAAAGAAGCGTGAAATTATTATAGATGGTCACGCTTTTTCTTGGATTGTCAATGAGACTGCTACCCATGTAAAAGTCAGATGTTATAGTTTGAAATCAACATACATCGAGGTGATTTTTAATTGGGGAATTGCTACATGGGCTATTAACTTCTATCAACCTTCTGTTGTATCAACAATGATACAATATGCAATAAAATTAGGATGGAAATATCAATTAAAAAATCAAATTATTGTGGTGCCTGCTAATGAAAGCGAACAATGGGCGAAAGACGCTGGTATTATCATTGATTGTAATTAGTTAATCCAATACCCTAATTTTGTTCGACTTATTAGTAATAATGTGAATAACAATCAGGAGGAATCACCATGTCACAGATTGCGTCCTTTTATCTGATAAAAAATAACCGGCGGCAGGAATTGTCCAACGGCAACTGCTCCGGTGCGGTATACATGGCTATCTGGGACTGGTGTGAGTACAAGCTGGATCTGGATGTTCGTTTTCCTGCTCCCCAGACGGAGGACACCCTGGACTGTGCTCTGTTGGAGGGAGAATTGGCGTCTAAACTGCTGGCCGCTCTGCGGGAGCAGGACCTCCAGGAGCTGGCAGCCGAGATCGCCCCGGAGTGGGACCTACCCACCGAGGCGGTGCAAAGCGGACTGGAAACGCTGCGTTCCCATCTGGAACTGGTGCAGGGCGACGCTGCCCTGCTGTATGAAATGACTTGACGGGGCCATGCCCCATAGAATATTGCGAGGAAATTATGATCGAAATCAAAGGAAAATACAATGAGGCCAAGATCTTCACCGATGTGGTGGACAGCGCCTCCATCGCACAGGTTCAGGAGCTGTGCAATCAGGAATTTACGGCGGGCAGCCGCATCCGGCTCATGCCCGACATTCACGCCGGCAAGGGCTGTACCATCGGCACCACCATGACCATCATCGATAGGGCGGTGCCCAATCTGGTGGGTGTGGACATCGGGTGCGGCATGGAGACCACCCGCATCCGGGAGGGGCGGCTGGAGCTTCAAAAGCTGGACAAGCTGATTTATGAAAAAATCCCCTCCGGCTTCTCCATCCGGGATAAGGCCCACCGCTACCTCAATGAGATCGACCTGAGCGAACTGTGCTGTGCCCGCCATGTGGATCTCCTCCGGGCAGAAAAAAGCATCGGTACGCTGGGCGGTGGGAACCACTTCATCGAGGTGGACAAGGACGACGAGGGAAATCTCTACATCGTGGTCCACTCCGGCAGCCGTCACTTGGGTGTAGAGGTGGCCAGCTATTACCAAGAGGCGGGCTATAAGGTACTCAACCGTACTGATGATGCCTCCCTGCAGACGCTGGTGGCCCAGATGAAGGCAGAGGGCCGGGAGAAGGAGATCCAGAAAGAACTGAAGAAACTGAAAAACATCAAGCAAACCAACATCCCCAAGGCTCTCGCTTATGTGTCTGGAGAATTGTTTGAGCAGTATATCCACGATATGAAGATCGTCCAGCACTTCGCCATGCTCAACCGGCAGGCCATGATGGACGAGATCGTCAAGGGCATGAAACTCCATGTGGAGGAGCAGTTCACTACCATCCACAACTATATCGATACCGACGCCATGATCCTGCGGAAGGGGGCTGTGTCCGCCAAGGCGGGGGAGCAGCTGCTCATCCCCATCAATATGCGGGACGGGAGCCTGCTCTGTGTGGGCAAGGGCAACGAGGACTGGAACTGCTCCGCTCCCCACGGCGCCGGCCGCCTGATGAGCCGGGCGGACGCCAAGCAGTCCTTCACGGTGTCTGAATTCAAAAAGCAGATGGCAGAGGTCTACACCACCTCGGTGAGCAAGGCCACCCTGGACGAGTGCCCCATGGCCTACAAGGGGATGCAGGACATTCTGGACAATATCGGCCCCACGGCGGATGTGGTAAAGGTCATCCGCCCCATCTACAACTTCAAGGCCGGGGACGAGGAGTAAGAAACGGAGCAGAATACCATGGTGAGAGATGGACTTGTGTTCAAAGATGAGGATGGTCAGGTCATATTCAATCAGCACAGCTTCTGCGAACTGGTGAAGCACCTGCTGGTGGAGCTGGTGGGGATCTCCTATGAGGAAGCCTCCCAGATAGTGGAATGCTCACCGCTGGCAGAGCCAGTGGCCGATGCCATGGGAGTGGCGATATTCAGCCATGACCTGCCTTATTACTGGGCTATGTTTTTCTACTATGGGAACGGTTATTGGCAAAAGGGTATTCCAGCGCAGCCAGAGGATATGGATGCCTATGAAGCCTTGGAAAATAAGATCATGGAGAAATATGACTTAAAGGAGCCGTTTATATGGACATGAGAGAGGTGTTCACCATTGACGGTCGCCGCTTTTCTAACATGGCCGGTTTTTATGACGAGGTGGAGCAGGTGTTCACCTGCGGCTTAGATTGGAAGATCGGTCGGAACCTGGACGCTTTCAATGACATTCTCCGGGGCGGTTTTGGGCGGCATGAGTATGGCCAGCCCATCCGCATCCAGTGGCTGGCCTATGAAAAAAGCGTCCGCGATCTCGGAAAAGAGACTATGGACACCATTACAGAAATCATTTTGGATACGGATCATTCCGGGCACGACTGTACCCTGGAACGGCTTTGACCAAACAGAAAAAGGAGGCAATGCTATGGGACTTGACATTTACGCCGGGACATTGACCCGGTACTATTCTCACAACTGGAAGACCGTTGTCCAGCAGTGGGCGGAGGAAAACGGATATTCCTTCAACCGCATCACCCCGGACGGGGAACCCGCTGACAACGAAGAAGAACTGTCCCCGGCTGAGGTCCAGGCGGCGATGGAGAACTGGCGGGATCAAATTTTGAGCGCCATTTCCCAGCCGGGTCATCCCCCCTATACTCCTTGGCCGGAGGATAACAAGAAGCCCTATTACACCGACAAGCCGGATTGGGACGCCTTCGGCGCTATGCTGCTGGTGGCCGCCTGCCATACATACGATGAGCCGGTGCCTCCCACTGTGGAGAAGGATTGGGACTTCGGGGAGCATCCCCTGATCGCCCGCCTTGCATCGGATGAGGAGCGGGTGTGGTCCCTGTTTCGGGGTGCGACTTGGTGGCTTCCCCTCACCGACAGCTTTCTGTTCCAAGGCCCTCTGCCCACCGATGACACCGCCGCTATCGCCACCTTGGGCGGACTGCGGAAGGAGCTGGAGAAGCTGAACCAGCTGGCGTGGCAGGCCGATGAGGACACCATCCTTGGCTGGGCAGACACGGAGGGCTACCCGGTAGACGGAACCGTAGACTCAGATGGACAGTACAGCAAGGCGGACATCCCGGAGCACACCCAGTATGACACCCAGTCCCTTGCCAAGTTCGCCTTCTCCATGTTCTGGCGGGCCATGCGGTTTGCCGAGGAACAGCAGGTGCCCATCCTGCTTGACTATTAAAGAGGATTCGTCAGGAGGTGGAGGCCGTGGAGCAAAAACGCCCAGCAGATATATTTCAGGAACTTCTGGACTACCTATGGAGCGGCCTGGGCCTGGAGGAAAAGGGCTGGAAGCGTCTGAAAAAGGGCGACTTCAAAAAGAAAATGAAAAACGGGCTGACCTATCAGATCTGGTTTGACCGGAGACGCTACAACTACATAGACTACGAAATCGGCCATGGAAATGTGGAAGTGGGCTTCACCTGTATCATACAGCAGGGAGATGACCGGCTCTACTCTTTCAAAATAGAACCAACAACAGGCGGTTCATTCTTTCGGATGCTGACAGAGGACCTGCTGCTGGACACCGGGCTGCTGGACACCTTCCTGCCCCTGATCAAAGCCCACTACCTTGATTTTATCGACTGCTTTGAAGCAGACTCGACAGCGGCGCTCCAGAAGGTCTGTGCCCCCTTTACCCAGCCGGAGGATTACAGCTGGTGCATCCATGTGCGGGAACAGATGGTGGAACGGTACGGAACAGCGGAACAGCTGGAGGAGTACCGACATCAGTTGGAATTGCGAGGAACGCCGGAGCATAAGGCAAAGAACGGGATGGGCTCGATGTTGTTCCATCTCTCCCACGCCCATGATGTAGATCATGCCTGGGCATCAAGCCGCACCAGAGAGGAACTGGACCAGGTGGTGGAACCCTTTGTGCAGGCCAAGCGGCAGACAGGACAGTGGATGCAGGAGGATGAGGCGGGCTATCATCTCTACCGGCAGGAGACAGACCCAGAGAAGCGCACCTTTCGGGCCTGGTATCTCATCGCCAATCCCCGGGGCCTGCCGAAAGAGTTCGTCCAGAAAGAGCTGGAGTTCCGGTGGAAGCTGTTCCCAGACAAGAAGGAGGAAACCAAATGAGCAATCAAGTGTTCCAACAAAACCTGGATGACAAAAAAGGCCCCCAGCCCGGAGGCCCCTATCTCATTCAGATGCTGTTCAAAGAGCCGGTAGAAATGCCGGATAAAGAAAAAATGACTGCCATAATGGAGAAGCACATCGGATCAACAGAGTGCTTCTGTTATGATAAGAAAATGGCCGGCTTTGCCGCACAGGAGCATATTGCAGAGTTCAAGGACGGAAAATGCCCGGTGCAGCTGATGGTGATGAAATGCGACAAGTTCAAGGGCAAAGGCTTTGATGCCTTTTTGCTGATCCAGATGTGGGACTGCCAGGAGGACCGGGATCGGATCTTCCGAGAGTGCCGGTATCAGGTGGTGGCCACCGATATGCTGGCGGCGGCGCTCCCAGCTCTTGAACGGGCCAACCTGGATGCCGACTTCGTGGAGGCCCTTGCGGAACTGTACCCTACCTGTGAGGCGTTCTATTTCCAGAACTGCGGCAAGCTGTTTCTGGCGGAGGATGTGCGTTCTCACCAGATCGAGGGTTCGGATCGGTTCATCCGCTTCGGCGTCAATGTCCGTTTCTTCAACATTGAGGGCACCGAGGATATGCTCATCGATACTGTGGGCATGAGTACCCTGTTCCTGCCCGACCTCCAGTACCACTTCCACGGCATGGACCCCAACTGGGTGGTAAACCACGCCTACAATGCGGTGTCCTACATTCTGGCCAATGACAACCCCATTGAGGATGGGGAGACCGTTGACGGCATTATAGATGGCCAGATGAGCCGGGAGATTCAGTGGAAGTGCCAGTATGAGGATTCCCTGATCCAGCCGCCCAGAGGGGTGCTGGACATCCACATGGGGAACTATGCCTCGGGAGGACGCTGAATGAACGGCGTTGTGCTCCTGGTGGGCGGACTGCTGCTTGTGGCGGTAATCAAGCTGATTATGGATCGAAATTGGATTGGCCTGCTTCTCTGTCTTGTTGCCCTGATCCTGGTCTTTGGGACTGGACACCATACAAAATAGGCCATTTTAAGAATCGAGGAGGTGAAGTATGCAGAATTCAACAAATATGCGGATACTGGAATTACTCCGGTTTCTCTATGAGCGGACCGATGAAAACCATCCCGCCACAGTATCTGACATCATTGCCCATCTGAATGGAAAAGGAATTCAGGCAGTGCGGCAGACTGTTTACGCGGATACCAATGCGCTGATCGATGCAGGAATTGATATTGTGGTGGCCAAGAGTACCCAAAACCAATATTTTATGGGAAGCCGCCTGTTTGAGTATCCAGAACTGAAAATGCTGACAGACGCAGTAGCATCCTCGAAGATCATTTCTGCCAAGAAATCCGAGGAACTGGTACAGAAATTATGCCGTCTGACCAGCACACATCAGGCAGAGCAGCTTCGGCAGCTCGCCAGCCTGTCCAGCCGGGTGAAACCGGACAACGAGCAAGTCTATTACATCATTGATGCCATCCAAACGGCGATCTTGGAGAAGCGACAGATCCAGTTCCAGTATTATGAATATACGCCAGAGAAAAAACGAGTTCTCAAGCATGGCGGTTACCTCTATAAACTGGACCCTTACGCTTTGGAATGGAAGAATGACCACTATTACCTGATTGGCTTTTCTCACAAACACCAGCGGATGGCCCACTTCCGAGTAGACCGCCTGTCGGGGATCAAGATACTTCCCTCCGGCTTTACACCCAATGAAGGCTTTGATGTGGCGGGCTACACCAACAAGATCGTTGATATGTTTGCTGCTGACCGCACAGTTTCTGTTGAACTGCTCTGTGAGAACAAGCTGATGAAAACCATCATAGACCATTATGGAGAAGCTGTGCCAACCCGTGCATATGACGAGGAACACTTTACTGCAAACATCGAAGTCGACCCAAGCGGCACCTTTTACGGCTGGGTCTTCAAATTTATGGGCGGGATTCAGATTATAGCACCCCAAGAGTGTGTAGAAGAAATGAAGCGGATCGCCCGCAGGTTTCTCTAAAGCAGAGGCCAGGTGTTATGGAATTTTAACACCTGGCCTTCGTTTCCTTTTTTATCCTTGTATCGAGCGGATGTACTGGCTATAATATAAACAAGATGTTCGCAAACCAGCGAAACTCTATGAAGGAGGGAGACCAGTGACCTTTGGAGCTTTCATCAGCACACGGCGCAAAGAGGCCAAATTAAACCTCCGGGATACCGCGAAACACCTCGGTATCTCCAATGGGTACCTGTGTGATATTGAGCAGGGACGCCGGCCGGCGCCAGAGGGAGCGTTTGTAGAGCGGATCTCTTCTTTTCTGGAATTGGATAAGCAGGAGCATGAAATGCTGCTGGATCTGGCCGCAGATTCCAGACAGACGGTTCCGGCCGACCTGCCTGACTATATCCGCCAGCATGACATCGTCCGCGCAGCATTGAGAGTAGCAAAGGAAGTAGATGCTACCGATGAAGAATGGAAGGCATTTATGGAAATGCTGCAGAACCGCCAGAACTAAGGGGGGATTTTCTTGTCTGTACCAAAGTATCGATTGGACGCAATTGAAACCATTGGACGGAAGATCCTGCAAGAGTATGATCCCGTTTTGTTGGACGGGCCTCCCCAGGCAGTCCCCATTGAAACTATCATAGAGACCAAATTTGATCTAACTCTGGAATATCATTGCCTACGCAAAAACGGGAGCATCCTTGGGGAAACGATTTTTGATGAAGGAGCGGCCATTTTATACGACCAAGATGAAAAACGCTACCGCCTGATCGCCGTCAAAGCCGGAACGATCTTGGTGGAGGAGCGGCTTTGTGTGGACAGGCTCCTCGGCAGGCTGCGGTTCACCTGTGCTCACGAATTGGGACACTGGGTCCTGCACCAGAAGCTGTACTCCGGCACAGGCGATGTGGCTGCCTATGAAGGAAAGACATCTTTGGATGAAAGCCACGGTCTGGTCGAATGGCAGGCGGATGCCTTGGCTACGGCTCTCCTCATGCCCCTGCCGCAAATCAAAAGAAGTTTTTACCGTTTGCGTGCAGGCAGAAGCAATGAGCAGCTGGTTGCGGAAATGGCTCAGATCTTCCAAGTCTCCAAGCAGGCCATGCGTATTCGGTTGGAAACACGCAATCTCATATAAGGTTGGTACGGCAAGCCCCCCCTCCTAAAGAGAGGGGCGCAGCCGCACCAATGTTCACAGGCTTTGTTGTATGCATTTTGTTCGCAGTTTAGCGAACATGGGAGGAGGAGAATGGCATGAGAAAAGAAAGCTCCACTGTGCAGAAATGTAAAAGGCAGATGGCGACCCTTGGATTTGACAGCCAGCTGGCCTATCACCGGGTAAAGCTGATTTTGAAAATCTACCGGGATGTGGTGTGGGTCCTCAGTGAGCGGGTGGAGGAACTGCATGAGTATGCCTGGGAGCTGGGCGCTCAGGACGCTGATACCGGGCTTATCTATCTGCAAAGCTTCGCCCCGGATATGGATCTGCAGGAGTTTGAGGAACGGGTCTGCTGCGTGATAGAAAACCGGATGCTGGTGGATGTGATCGACCGTGCCCTTCTCCGCTTGAAACGATACCCTGACCGGGGTGAACTTTACTATGAGATCTTGACCAAACAATTTATCCACCGTTTTAACAGCACAGAAAAAGAACTGCTGGATGAGCTGAATATGGAGCGAAGCGTATTCTATGACCGGAAGCGCGAGGCGATCTTCTTATTGTCCCTCTGCCTTTTTGGTTATGCTGTGCCGGAACTTCAGGAAGAATTGGAGATGCCCCGACTTTATCCCGACTGATTCCCGATGAAAAACCGACGAAATCCCTACTCCCTTCCGACTTTGCCTCTGCTATACTCAGTACAGTGGCAGGTATGCGCAAAAATGAATAGGACCAGCTGACAAGGGCCGGGACGCTGTAAAGTGTCCCGGCCCGCTGTATTCCTGCCGCAATATGGCGGCGGGGATCGGCCGGGGATGCAGAAATGCGTCCCCGGCTATTTTTCTGCCCGGCACTGGGAGGGCCGGCATGGGATGGGAGGCTTATATCGCCAAGTACCCCTGATTTCAAGATTTTGATTCGCCATCAAAATCTTGAAATTTGGAGGAAAGGCACATGGAATCAAACGGGAAGTTTACCCTTATTGTTTTTAACACCTGCACTCGGGAATATGAAGAAGTCATGGTGACAGAGGAGGTCTATCGCACTTACTGCAGAACCCGGTGGAACATCAAGGACAATGATCAGAGCTTTTTTGACCATGAGATCCAGACGAGTGGGATGATTGGAAGTCAGGATGGCACCTATGAAAATTTCCGGGAGTTTATTGACGCTATCAACACCCCGGAACACATCATCCTTGAACAAATGAAGAAAGAGGCCCTGTACCAAGCGATCTCAGCGTTGCCTGCTGCGGATCAGGCATTGGTACAGGGGTTGTTTTTTAAGGGACAAAGTGAACTTGACTATGCAAGAGAGATTGGCGTTTCACAGCCTGCAGTGCATAAGCGGAAAGTCCGTATTCTCAAGTCTTTGAAAAAACTTTTAGAAAATTGAAATTGGAGGGTTATTAAAATGCCGACATCTTCCCCTATACAAGCGAGAAGGAAATGCTTCTCACTTGTTCCTTGAAAACCGAATATCCGATTGTCTGAATACTTTCCTGACGGGGCCCCTGCTGGACAGGGGCAAGCGACGCTGGAGGATGCGCGAAAACCACCTGTAGAGGTTCTGGTACAGGCTGCAAACGAAGTCACCTATACATTTTTGTTCGGTTATGACAGCCTGCCAGATTTCCCCTCTATCAACGACGGCCAAATAAGGTGCCAAGCGGGTCCATCCGTCCAAAAAACAGCCTGTGGCAAGCTGTATCGCAATGACTCCGCCAGGGATAATGATACTTCCGTCCAGTCACAGCCCCCACCGAAATGGGGATCAAGCAATGAGGGCGGCCGACAGAGATCCTGCCGGGGGTGAGAGTCCCATGACGCGGTGAAGCCAGCCGCGGTTCAGATGGTCGCCCTACGGAGCCAGCGCCAGTGGCGCAGGCTTTTGCGCTTGGGGAAGTAGTGTCGAATACGAGCGCAGCAGAAGACAACACAAATGTGAAGTCTTAATATCAGAAGCTATGGGGATCGCTTCTATCCAAAACCCGTTTACTGACCGGAACATGCCGTATGAGCAGCCATTCCAACCAGGTGCGGGAGATGCGGAAGCGGTCCCTATTTTTGTGGTATTAAGCAAGAAAGTCAGGAGGTGCAAGCAATGGAAACATACCGCAAAGAGGACATCCGCCGGGGCGATATTTACTATGCTGACCTTAGCCCGGTGGTCGGCTCTGAACAGGGCGGAATACGTCCTGTGGTCATTCTCCAGAACAATGTGGGCAACCGGCACAGTCCCACAGTGATCGCCGCCGCGATCACCAGCCGGAAAGGTAAGCATAAACTTCCTACCCATGTAAACCTGGATGCTCCAGTTCCAGGTCTTTACCGCGACTCTATCATCCTGCTGGAGCAGCTTCGCACCATTGATAAAAGCAGATTGAGAGGTAAGGTCGGTTCTCTTGGAGAAGACCAAATGTGCAAGCTTGATCATGCGCTGGAAGTCAGCGTGGGACTTCTCCCACTGTATAATACCATCTGATTTTACCCGCACTCAGGATACTGCCATTTAAAGAGAAACATACAATCGGGGCCGTTCATCGGCTCCGGTGGGCGGCCCCTCCATAACAGGAGGGTGCTTTTATGACTAAGACAGAACTTCAAGATAACCTTGTGTTTCTTTCAGCGCTGAAGCTGCTGGAGCAGCTCACCGAAAAGGGCCTGCTGACAGTGGATGAGGCGGAGAAGTCCCGCATTGAACTGGAGCGCAAGCTCCGGCCCACTCTGCTGTTCGCCTGAACAGGCTCTATGCGAGAATAGCTGATTGCCCAGTTTTTCCACTTCTTTTTCGTTGGTGTTGGTAATGGCTATTGCGGAAGGACTGTGGTAGTGTGTGTTGCTGAAAGGAGGTCAAAAAAGATATGACGGAAACAAACATAAGTACAGCAAGAGTTCCGCAGGTCACAGTAATCGACCCCAGAATCCCCGAAAAAGCAAAGCTGAGGGTAGCGGCCTACGCCAGAGTGAGCAGTGACTCCGAAGATCAGGTCAACTCCTACATCGCCCAGGTAGACTTCTACTCCAAGTACATCGCCGGTAAAGAGGAGTGGGAGATGGTAGACATCTATGCCGATGAAGGTATCTCCGGGCTGGAAGCCAGGAATCGGGATGATTTCAACCGGATGATGACAGACTGCCGGGAGGGAAAGATCGACCGGGTCCTCTGCAAATCTATCTCGCGCTTTGCACGCAACACACAGGAGTACATCCAGTTCGTGCGGGAACTGCTCCGGCTGGGTATTTCGATCCACTTTGAAAAGGAGAACATCGATACCGGGAAGATGACCTCGGAGCAGGTTGCCCAAATCTATGGGGCTTTCGCCCAGATGGAATCCACCAACCATTCCAGTAATATGCGCTTCAGCGTTCGTATGCGGATGGAAAAGGGATTGTTTGTCCCATCCTCTGTCCCCTATGGCTACCGGCTGGCAGGGAGGGATCTGGAGATCATACCGGAGGAGGCCGAGGTGGTCCGCCGCATCTTCTCCGCTTATCTGAGCGGCCAGGGAAAGGATGATATCGCCAGGGAGCTGAACCAGCTCGGGGTAGATCGAGGCCGAAACCGTGAGAAGTGGCATCCCAGTACGGTGGCCTACATCCTGACCAATATCTCCTACACCGGAGATATGATCTGGCAAAAAAGCTGCGCCACAGATACGATTCCATTCCGGCAGGTTCGAAACCTTGGCCAGAAGCCCCGCTACTTTGTGGAGCACAGCCACCCGGCCATCGTAAGCTGTGCGGATTTTCAGAGGGTACAGGAACTGATGTCCTCCCGCAAGGGGCAGTTCCATGGGACGCACCGTATAAGTAAGGGCAGCCTCTATGATAAACACATCTACTGCGGGGGATGCGGCTCTCTCTGCCGCAAAAAAATCACAGTGGGAAAGACTTACTGGGTCTGCCGCCGCCACGATGGAAACAAAGCAGACTGCCCTACCCCGCAGATTCCAGAACCAGAAATTACGGCGGCTGTCCTGCGGCTCTACCACAAGCTGAAACTTGGTCAGGAAACCGTCCTGCGGCCTGTCCTCAGCCAACTGCAGGAGCTTAGGGAACGGGAACTCCGCTCCAATCGCAAGATCAGTGATATTGACAATGAAATAGCCCGTATCTCAGAGCAGAATCTCGTCCTTGTTCGGCTGAAGTCGAAAGGGTATGTGGATTCTGCTCTTTATTTATCCCAGATGGATGAGATCGACCGTAAGCTGCGGGAGCTCAGGAAGCTGCGACGCCGTCTTCTGGAGGCAGCCGGTGAAGACCGGCAGATCCATGACACAGAGCGAATGATGGAGTATCTGGAGGATGGTCCGGAATGGCTGGATGAGGTTCCCGCGGAACTGTTTGGGGAACTGATTGAGCGGATCATCATTATCAGCCCGGAACGGCTGAAGTTCCGCCTGCTGAATGGGATGGAACTGGCAGAAAACATAGAGAGGACGGTGCGATAAATGGCGTGGCAAAGAAAAATTCCTTTCGGCTATCAGGTCCGGAACGGCAGGATCAACTGCCATCCGGAGGAAGCAGAGCTTGTAAGGGCTATCTTCTCCCGCTATCTGCTGGGCGGCTCCTACAGTCAGATCGCTGACGAGATGACCCAGCAAGGTGTGCGCTATCATCAACATAATGCCCAGTGGAACAAACACATGGTCAAGCGGATTTTGGAGAATGAACGGTATCTCGGGATGGATGGCTATCCCCAGCTGGTGACAGATGAGGAATTTCTCGCTGTCCGCCTGCGGCGGGGAGAACAGAACACCTACGCTCCATGCCCAAGCGAGATCATCCCTATACGGGACAAGGCGGTCTGCGCCCTCTGTGGAGAAAAGATGGCACGGGATACCAAATCCCATGGCCGCCCACGCTGGCGGTGTAAAAATCCAGAGTGCGGCGGCAGTGTATATCTTGATGACAGCATCATTTTGGAACGAGTGGTGCAGAAGCTCAAAGTGCTGGCTCATTCTCCTGCGTGTATCCAGCTTCCTAAAGCCGCCCCTGCCTCAACAGATGCCCTTCGCATCGAAAATGAACTGGCCCTCTGCTTTAACCGGGCCGATATCAACCCGGAATATATGAAAACACTGATCATGGCCGCCGCTGCCGAGCGGTATGCCGGCCTGAACGATCCAACGCCGGCCCACAGGCTGGCACTGCTGCGGCAGAAGCTGGAGCTGGAACCGGAGAACGAAGAAACCCTGTGGGAACTTTTTGAGTCGGCAGTAACCCATGTGTGCATCGGCAAAGGCGGAGAGATCAGCCTATCCCAAAAAGATCAAAAGGAGTGTGCCTCATGAACATACAGAAAACCGCCCCCACCCCCAAACTGGTCACTATGATTCCGGCTGACCCTCAGATGACAGAACGGGATCTTCGAAAAAAGCACCTGCGAGTTGCGCCTTACTGCCGGGTATCCACTGACAAGGAGGAGCAGCTCTCCAGCTATGAGGCCCAGATCGAATACTACACGGAAAAAATCGACGCCAATCCGGATTGGACAATGGTCCGCCTCTATGCGGATGAGGGCATCACCGGCACCTCGGCCAAAAAGCGCAAAGATTTCCTCCAAATGATCCGGGACTGTGAGCGTGGAAAAATCGACCTGGTCATCACCAAATCGGTGTCCCGGTTCTGCCGAAACACACTGGATGGCCTGAACTATGTCCGCCGCCTGAAACGGCACGGCGTGGGAGTCTACTTTGAGAAAGAGAATGTGAACACCCTCTTCATGGACAACGAGATGATCCTCACCTTTATGATGAGCCAGGCCCAGGCAGAAAGCGAATCCCTCAGCGGCAATGTGAGGTGGGGCCACCGGAAGAACTTCAAGGATGGAAAAGTCTATTACCACTGCAAGACCTTCCTCGGCTACCGCTGGGGTGCGGATGGCCAGCCGGAGATCGACCCGGAGCAGGCTGCCATTGTCCGGCGCATCTTCTCCCGGTTTCTGCTGGGACACAGCGTCCGGCAGATCACCACCGACCTGATGGCGGATGGAATCAAAACAGCCACAGGGAAAACAGTATGGCATGACAGCGTGGTTCAAAAAATGCTGTGCAATGAAAAATACATCGGTGACGCTCTCCTACAAAAAACCTACATCGCGGACCTGTTCACCAGAGAAAAGCGGGTGAATAACGGCGAACTGCCCAAATACTATGTCCATGACTGCCACCCGGCCATCATTGATCGGGAAACCTTCCAAAAGGTACAGGAGGAGATTGCCCGTCGGTCCAGTCTCAAGAAAACATCCTCCAAGGCGAAGACGCAGCTTGGGAAATACTGCGGAAAGTATGTGCTCAGCGAGTTGCTGGTCTGCGGAGAATGCGGCAGCCCTTATCGCCGGGTGATCTGGACGCAGAAAGGGGTCAAACGGGTCGTCTGGCGGTGCCAGAACCGGCTGGAGCATGGCAGGAAGATCTGTAAGCAGTCTCCCACTCTGGATGAGGGCAACATCCACGACGCCGTCATCTCCGCCATGAATGAACTGTTCCGGATGCAGGCAGCCAAGGACGCGGTGAAAGCCGGTATTGCGGCAGTCCTTGCCGGAGAAGAACAGACGATGAGCCTGCCTGCCGTGGAGTTTCAGATCCGGAACCTGCAGGAACGCCAGCTGGAGCTGTTCCAGCTGATCGTCAGTGCCGGCGCTGACTGTACCGACTATGATGAGGAGCTTCAACAGGTCAACATGGCCAAGACAAGGCTCATGGCCCAAAAAGCGGAGCTGGAAAAGGAACAGCGAGGCGCGGCGGCCTTCGAGAGCAGGCTGGCAGAACTTGACATGGCATTGGAGCAGGCCAGCGGTACCCTTACGGATTTTGATGAACTCACTGTCCGTCAGCTGGTCAGCAACATCAAGATGTTGGACAAGGATAGCCTGCTCATCTGCTTCAAGGACGGCACAGAAATTACTCAGGCCATGCAAAGGAGGCAGACCGCATGATCTATATCACCGGTGACACCCACGGCGGCTTCCAGCGGTTCGGAAGCAAATACTTCCCCCAGCAAACGCAGATGGGCCGAAATGACTACATGATCATCTGTGGCGATTTCGGAGGGCTGTGGGACGGCGGCCAGAAAGACCAGCATTGGCTGGACTGGCTGGATGAGAAATCCTTCACCACCTTGTTTGTGGATGGAAACCATGAAAACTTTGATCTGCTGAACGCCCTGCCGGAAAAAGAATGGCACGGCGGCAGAGTACATGAGGTGAGGGAAAATATCCTCCACCTGATGAGGGGCCAGATATTCACCTTCAGCGGTCTCACATGGTTCACGATGGGAGGAGCCTCCTCCCACGACATTCAGGATGGCGTCCTTGATCCGGAGGACCCCGACTTCGAACAAAAGTATTGGCTGCTGCGCCGAATGCGGGGAATGTTCCGGGTCAAAGGACGCTCCTGGTGGGCGGAAGAAATGCCAAATGCCCGTGAATATGCAGAGGCACTGAGAAATCTGGAGCAGGTAAACTGGAAGGTAGACTGCATCCTGTCCCACTGCGGTCCCAGCAGTGCCGTGCGGAAAATCGACCCCTCCTATGGAAGTGACCAGCTCACCGATTTTCTGGAAACGGTCAATCAGCGGTGCCAGTTTACATACTGGTTCTTCGGGCATTACCACGACAACCGGATCATCGATGACAGATATATCCTCCAGTGGGAGCAGATTTCCGGATTAGAAATTTGAGTAAACGAGAAAATCATAACAGTGCCGCACAGAAATTGCTCTGTGCGGCACTGCTCACAACAATATAACCCCTTATAACCCCTTGAATGCATAAGGGAAATGGGGTATAATAGATTTAACAGAATGGAGGTGCGGTATGAAAGAAAAGATTCAGGAACTGGAGCGGCAGATCGCCGCCCTTCCCATCGGCTATATTTCCAAGAAGACGATCAACGGAAAGACACGCTACTATCATCAGTGGACAGAAAATGGGAAGAAGCACAGCCAATATCTGCGGGATGGCGAACTGGAGCCGCTGCAGGAGCAAATAGAGCAGCGCAAAGTATTGCAGGCACAACTGAAAGAACTGCAAGCCAAGATGCCAAAAGTGCGCCAGCCAAAGCTGGACTTTGAAACCAGTGTAATTGTTGGTAAAGGATTGGACGCCATGTCGCAGGGCGTAAAGGGCTGGGGCCTCCGTGACTGCTTCTGGCAATTGGAGGATTATCTCTACAGCAATGAAAGCGACAGGGTCTGCCTGGTTTTTGGCCTGCGCAGGACCGGAAAGACTACCATGCTCCGGCAGGCCATCGCCCGAATGAGCAGAGAGGATCTCAGCCGCACGGTCTATATCAAAGCCCGCAGAAGCGATACCATGGCCATGATGAACCGGGATCTGAAAAAACTGTTCGATGCGGGCTTCCGCTACGTATTCATTGATGAGGTCACCCTGATGCGGGATTTCATCGATTCTGCGGCTCTCTTCTCCGATGTGTTTGCAGCGATGGGAATGAAGATCATCCTCTCCGGTACGGACTCCCTCGGTTTTTGGCTGGCGATGGATCAGGAACTCTATGACCGGGCAAAGCCCATCCACACCACCTTCATCCCATATCGGGAATACAGCCGCCTGCTGGGGATCGACAGCATTGATGAATATATCCGCTATGGCGGGACGCTGCGGGCCGGTGAGCTTGCCTTTGACGATGAAGATGTCAACGCCCAGGACGCCTCCTTCCGGGATGATGAGTCCACACGGCGATACATCGATACAGCGATCTGCAAAAACATTCAGCATTCCTTGGCCTGCTATGAGGCAGGCGGGCATTTCCGCCACCTGTACTCTCTGTATGAGGCCGGTGAGCTGACCAGCGCCATCAACCGGATCATCGAGGACATGAACCACCGGTTCCTGATCTCAGTTCTGACTGATGATTTCCAATCTCACGATCTACGGCTGACCGCCTCGAATCTTCGGAAAGAGCGTGACCCCGAAAAGCGTACCGAGATACTGGACAACATTGACACAGAAGCGGTCACCCAGCGCCTGATGGAGCTGCTGGATATCCGCAACAAAGAGGAACAGTCCATCGGTATCACAGATACCCATATCCGGGAGATCAAAGAGTATCTCTCCGCATTGGAACTGATCGTAAACTGTCCCATTGAAACCGCTGACCCAGGAGCAAAATCTGTGGAACACATCCTATTTACCCAGCCGGGGATGCGATACTGCCAGGCACAGGCCCTTGTCCACTCGCTGATGAAGGACGAGACCTTTTCAGCTCTCAGCGAATTGGAGAAGACCCAGACTGCGGGCAGGATCCTCGAAGAAGTACGGGGCCGGATGCTCGAGGATATCGTCCTGCTGGAAACCATGAAGTCGGCTGACAGAGAACACCGGGTGTTCAAGCTGCAGTTTGCGGTCGGCGAGTTTGACATGGTGATTTATAATGAGAAGGAAAACTGCTGCGAGATTTTCGAGATCAAGCACAGTGGCAAACAGGTCCCAGCACAATACCGGCATCTGCTCGATCAGGAAAAATGCGATAAGACCGAACAGCGGTTTGGCCCGATCCGGGGGCGATATGTCCTGTACCGCGGAGAGGATGTCACATTGGAAAATGGAGTGCATTACCGGAATGTGGAACGCTATCTGAACGATCTGCCTGAGTTGAATATTGCCCCAGCACAGGAAGCTGGCATTGAGCAGACCGGCCCTGTTTTATAAGCTGCGGTGCCTTCTGCACCAAAAACAAAAATATCGATTTTAACCGTCCTTTGCAATTAAAAAGCTTTGAAATCTAACAGTTTCAAGGCTTTTTATTTTTTGCGTAGGATTAGAAAGCATATATTTTCTAACACTTTTTCTAACACTTTGATATTTCGCTAAAAAGTTTATTAATGCGCTTGTTTAGGAAAACCGCCAAACGCAAGAACATTTTCATTATCATATATTTAAAAAGTGCAGAGTAAATACAGAGAATTGCGGACTAAATCCACTAAAAAATTACATAGAAAATCCCGAAACACCGCTATTGATGTTCCGGGATTTTTGTTTTGCATTATATTGCTCTTACTTCACTCCGTTGAGTTCAAAGGCATAGAGCCAGCCGCATTTCATTTCGTCGGGGTTTATCTGCGGGAAGACGAGCTTTGCTTTGCCGTTGTCGTTTTCGACGGCTATGGGCGCGTCATGCGCTAAAAGCTTCGCCTTTATATCCGGATTGTAATCCACCTTGTCGAGCGTGAGGCTGCCGAACGGATAGGCGTTCGTTATCGCGTAGACCTTGTCGCCCTTTCTGGTGTAATATGTACCCTCCTGCGGCGCTTTGGTATAAATGCGCGTGCCGTAGATAGCGTCGCCGTTGACACTGAGCCACTTGCCCATATCGAGCAGGCGCTCCTGCATAATAACAGGGATAGTGCCATCCGCGGCGGGACCGATATTGAGCAGGAAGTTGCCGCCCTTTGAGACGAGCGAGCAGAGTGTTTCGATAAGTTCCTTGCTGCTCAGATATTCGTCAACGCCCTCGATGCGGTTGAGTCCGAACGATGCGCCGATACCGCGGCACTCCTCAAACGGGCGGTCGAGCTCGACTTCTTCGATGCGTCTGCCGTTATCGATGATGCCGTATTCGGTAGTGAAATTGCCGCCCAGGCGTCCTCTTGTCTCCCTGCCCCAGCGGTCATTGGGGACTATCGTATCTTTAACTGGCGATTCGTTATAGAGCCACTGGAGGAAATCTGTCGAGTGCCAGACTGAGCTCGGGTGATCCCACTCCCCGTCCGTGAACAGAGTCCATGGCTCATATTTTGTTATAAGCTCCTTGAGCATCGGGATAAGATGCTTTACGGCATACTCCTCGGGATCTTTGAGATAGAGCGGATGGAACCACTCATAAACCGAATGGTAGACGCCGAACTTTACATCCGTCTTTTCGAGCGCGGCTTTCAGCTCGCCGCAAAAGTCCCTGTGAGGTCCGACATCGACGCTGTTCCAGTTCCACGCATAGTCGCTCTTGAACATGCAGAATCCGTCGTGGTGCTTCGAGACGAGGTTTATATACTTTGCGCCGGACTTTTCAAAGAGCTGTGCCCACTCATCGGCATCAAAGAGTTCCGCCTTGAAGCCGCTGACAAAGTCCTCATACTGCGTTCCGGGGGCATACACCCTGTCGTGGAACTTGCGCGCGGCGCTGTTCTCGTCGCGTATCTGCTGCATATACCACTCGGCATACTGACCTTTTTCGGTATACGCCGGCACGGAATAGAGACCCCAGTGGATGAATATGCCGAACTTCGCATCCGCGAACCAATCCGGCACATGGCGGCTGTTGAGCGATTCCCAGTTGTTTTCGTAATGCATTTTAACTCTCCGTTTTTGTTATATTTCTGAAAAGACGTCGCCGACGCCGTTAAATATATATGTGGGTCTGTAGGGATAGAGATTGACATCCTCGAGGCTTGTGACTCCGGAGAGGACGAGGACTGTGTCAAGACCGGTTTCGATGCCCGCAATGACATCCGTGTCCATTCTGTCGCCTATCATAGCTGCCTCCGCCGAATGGACGCCGAGCATCTTGAGTCCCGTGCGCATCATGAGCGGATTGGGCTTACCGACGAAATACGCCTTCTTGCCCGTCGCCATCTCTATCGGAGATATGAGCGCGCGGCACGCGGGGACTATGCCGTCCTCGACGGGACCCGTGAGATCGGTATTCGTGCCGATGAGCTTCGCGCCGTTTCTGACGAGGTTCGACGCATGGACGACCGTCTCATAGTTATAGCTCGAAGTCTCGCCGACTATGACATAATCCGGGTCGATGCTGTTCATTGTGATACCCTGGTCGTAGAGCGCGTTGACGAGTCCGGGGGCACCGATAACATACGCCGAGCAGCCGGGCTTCTGACTGCTGATAAATTTTGCCGTTGCGAGGGCACTGGTATAAAAATGACTCTCGTCAACATAAAGTCCCATTCTCTCAAGCTTCTGCTGAAGCTCACGCGGCGAGCGTTCGCTCGAATTCGTAAGGAACAGGAACGACTTGTTTTCTTTATACAGCCACTCCACGAACTCTTTGACATCCGGAAGCAGTCTGTCTCCGTGATATATGACACCGTCCATATCACATATAAATCCTTTTTTTGCTTTTAATGCATCCATATTTTCCCTCCCATGATAGGTTAGAATAAGCTTATCAGTTAACGGGTGCAAAGTCAATAATTTACTTTGCGTTTATATTTACAAGCTCTGCGCGGAGCTTTGAATAGACTATTTTCTGGCTGCTGTAGAGTCCGTAATAGCCGGAGAGCAGATAGCTCACGGCGGCAGCGAGCGCAAACAGCGGCATACCCTGCGCGCCAAAGAGTTCGATGCTCAGGAATATTGAAGCGAGCGGACAGTTGACAACGCCGCAAAAAAGCGAAACGAGTCCGACCGCCGCGGCGAATCCGGGATCGAGCCCGATAAGTCCGCCGACCACGCAGCCGAAAGTCGCGCCGACGAAGAAAGTCGGGACTATCTCGCCGCCCTTGTATCCCGAGCCGACAGTGACGGCGGTGAAGATAAATTTGAGCAAAAACGCCTCTGGTTTCGCATTGCCGCCGATGGCGCGTTCAACTATATCCATTCCCGCGCCGTTGTAATCCCCGCTTCGGCAGATAAGGGACAGCGCGACGATTATCAATCCGCCGACGACTGCGCGGACAAAAGTATTTTTAAACAGCTTTGCAAAGAGCTTATGCGTGCCGTGCAGACCGAGACAGAATCCGATACTCAAAAGAGCGCATATCGCGGCGAGCAGAGCGGTAAGCAGGCAGCTCTTGAGCGAGAATGCAGGGATATTCGAGACTGTAAACGCGACGGGCTCAGTGCCCATAAGGGTCGATATAAAATATGCGACGAACGCGGACACGACGCACGGGAGCAGACCTGCATAGTAAATGACACCGACGCTGATAACACCGAGTGCGAAAACGGCGGCGGTTATCGGCGTTCCGAAAAGCGCGGAGAACACGGCGCTCATGCCGCACATAGTCATGATATGCATATCTTTTTCATCGAGGCGGGCTATTTTGCCTATCAGCCCCGCGATGCTGCCGCCGAGCTGAAGAGCCGCGCCCTCTCGTCCGGCGGAGCCGCCGAAGAGGTGCGTTATAACAGTTGAGACAAATATCAGCGGTGCGAGCAAAACCGGCACGCCCTGCGGCGAGCGCACGGCATCGAGTATTTCGTTCGTACCGATATCCTTTTTGCCGGAGAGCTTATACAAACCGGCTATCACAAGCCCGCCGATGGGCAGCAGAAACACTATCCACGAATGAGCCTTGCGCACGCCGGTAACATATTCGACGCTCAGATGAAACAGCGCGCCGACCGCGCCGCCGACGGCTCCCGTGACTGCAGCGAGAGCGAACCATTTCAGAAAAGTCAGCAGATACTTTCCCGCCGACTTGCAGTTGTTTTTCAGATTTATTTTGACAGACTTCACTTTTACCCCATCCATTAATATATGTTGATTAGATTTTATCACTTTATCACAGCTTTGGCAACGAGAAGAAAAAATTTGCGCCATGATTATGGCTTAATATACATCAATAGTTGAACGGTGTGATATCCGCCCCTACCTTCGCGTCCTACAGCAAATATATTCCCCGCGTTAAGGGAGTCGAAGTAAAATTTATATTGCGATAAAAATTCAAGGACCGCCGGAGCGATCCTTGCTTTTTTATTTTTCTTTGAGCAGTTTTGCGAGCTCGTCCATAAATGTATTGATATCCTTGAACTGTCTATAGACGGAAGCGAAGCGGACATATGCGACTTCGTCGATGCTCTTGAGCTTCTCCATTGCGAGCTCACCGATATAGACGGTTGTCACCTCGCGGTCGAGCGAATTCTGGAGCACAGCCTCAATCTCGCTGACTGCCTTTTCGAGCTGTTCCATATAGACCGGGCGCTTTTCGCACGCCTTGAGCATGCTGTTGAAAAGCTTGTTTCTGTCAAAAACCTCGCGCGATTTGTCCTTTTTGACGACGACTATCGGCACGGTCTCGATTATCTCATAGGTCGTAAAACGCTTGCCGCAGCTGATGCATTCTCGGCGACGGCGTATTCTCTCGCCCTCATCGGTAGGACGCGAGTCAATGACCTTGCTCTCTTCAAAACCACAGAACGGACACTTCAAAGCTATCACTCCCTTATGAACATATAATATTTATCGCACAAAAACGGTCAAATGTCAAGCTTTTCGAGTCTTCGCATCGAATCGGTCAGCTGATCTATGCGCTCGAAGCCCGAGCGGTAGAGCTCGATAACGCAGTCGCCGGAATATCCGGTTTCTTTCATGAGCGGAAAGAGGGCGGCGAAATCGAATTTTCCGTCAAACGGCGGCATGCACTTGTGATTTTCGTCGTGATCACTCAGATGTATGTGGCAGATATTATCGGAAAACTCCCTGAAAAATTCTATCGGGTCGACTCCGGCGAGGTACGCCTGCTTGATGTCGAGCACCATATGAAAATTCGCACCGAGGCGCGCTTTCAGTTCATTCATAAGCTCCGGCGTCTGCCCGTTATGATGGACAACATTTTCCTGGGCGAGAATTATTCCCTGTTCCTGCGCGTCGCGGACGAGCAAGCTAAGACGCTCGGCGTATTCGTCCGTGCTGATATTCACCGGCAGCTTTGCGCCGTGGAGCACGACTATTTTCGCGCCTATCGCAGATGCGGCGGCATAATATTTTTTGTAAAACTCCCTGTAATCGTCGAAGCGGCGTTCATACTGGCTGAAGAGGATATACCCCTCGGCGAACGAGGTAAACGGATGTATCGAACGGATGCGTATGCCGCTGTCAGAGGCTATAGACGAAATGCGGCGGAGAAAATCCGGCTCCAATTCCGACGGCGAGTTAAAAAACACCTCGGTAACTTTTGTTCCCGCTTCGGCGACGCAGTGCAGAGCCTCTTCGGTCGCCGCGGGATAAAAGCAAGCGGTGGATATTCCGACGGACATTCGTTTTCCTCTCCTTTCCTCAAAAGTAAAAATCTTTGCATTGCGAAAAATCGCACTCCGGGTTAGAATCAAACAAACGGAGGTGAAGATATGCGCGGCATAAAAGAAAAAATCGCAGAAAATTTAAGCTACATAAATCCCGTTTCGCGCAGGATGCTGCTCGGCGCGGTCATTATTTTTGAGCTGCTCTTCACTCTCGCCGTCTGCGCGCTGCTGCTCGCGGGGCGCGGATTCGACTACTGGAGATGCATATATCTCGCAAAGGACGCGCTAGACTGCATCCGCCCGAGCATGGGAGTCATGCTCTTCGGCTCGCTGATAATGCAGGCTATCGACCCCGAGGGTGAAAATCAGGATTAGTATCGCACTTAATATGTATATGATATCACAAAAAAGCGCCGAATACAATTAAATTCGGCGCTTTTTGGCGCGTCTGCATATGGACATTTACTAAAAAAGTATGATATAATTTTAAAAGCGTTTTTATTTTTGCGCTTCGGAGGGAATATGACAAGGGACAAGCTAATCAAAAAAATTGCGACATGGATAATGATGGCGATAATGCTTTCGGTCTTTTTGCTGGATATAATCTGCGTTGCGATGTGCAACAGATATCAGAATAAATTTGAAATCACCCCGGCGCAGTTTTCGTCGGACAGCACGGCGGACAGGATACATTTTCTCAACACCTATAACTCCGACGCAATACTCATAGAATCAAACGGAAAATTCGCGCTCATCGACTCCGGCGAGGGCGACCGCAATCCGCGCAGGAAGCTCAGCTACAACGGCAGCGAAGAGGCTGTTATAAAATATCTGAAAAAGGCTGCCGGCGACGCAGAGGGCAAAGTAACGCTTGAATTTGCGCTCGGCACGCACAATCACTACGACCATGTCGGCACATTTGAGGCGATAGCCAACGACCCGGATATCACGGTAAAGACATTCTACATAAAGCCCGTCAACCGCGAGATTGCCCACGAATACGAATACAACGGCTGGGGCATCGAAACAACATACGCAGACACGGTAAAGGCGTTTCAGAACAGGGGCACAGTTGTTACTTCCGAGATACCGCGCGAGCCGTTCAAATTCGGCGACTTCACGCTGACTTTCTACAATACAGCACTCGATGACGCGCGTCTTCACGGACAGGGCGAAAACGCCGAATCCGTCGGAACGATGGTCGAAAAGGGCAAAAAAAGCGCATTCCTCGCCGCGGACATAACGAGAACCACCGGACTCGAGGGCTTACTTCTGCCGCAGCTTCATAAGGTGGATCTGCTCAAGGTCGGACACCACGGCTACTACGGCTCGACCTCGTGGAAATTCGCAAAGGGACTTTCGCCGAAGATAGCGATAATCACAAACAGGCTCGGGAAGATATATCCCGATGTCAAATGGACGCTCACAATGAAGAGCCACAGTGCGATATTCGCGACGGTTGACGAAAACGGAATCATCGCAGAATTCACGGACAACGACGAAATCAAGCTTTCAAACCACGCGCAGGATTAAAAAAATATCAAAAGCAGGAGTCCCACGGCTCCTGCTTTTTTATGCTCCGATTCTTTTGACTCCGCGCACGGCATCGGGAGAATTGCTCTCATCCATCTCCGGGAGCTGATTCCAATAGCGTTTGGGCATGAAGTTCATGCGGCATCGGGGATTATACCGCGCCTCGATGGCGACTGTATCATAGAAATGCTTCCACAGCGCGCGGAAATACAGCTCCTCGTCCCCCGCCTGCGGCTGCTCGAAGCCGTCTAACGGGATAATCATTTTCTGCCTGTTATGCCAGACGAGCGCCTGCGAATGGGTCTTATCATATATGAGAAACGATTCGTTCGGATATCTGTCGCAGAAATGCGGCGCGAGCAGAGGCAGGACGGAATTTTTCGGCTCTATAATTGAAGTGAGGGTATTATCCTCGCTGATGCTGAATCGGACAAAGCCGGTATACTTATGACTCTCCTGCTTGAGGGCGCGGACGGCTTTCGTCAGGCGCGAAACGGTGTCGTCGGCGAGCATACGCATGACACCCGCGCCGTAGTGCATCGCCATATGCACAAAATCGTTGATGAGCGTTCCCCTGTCCTCGACGCAGGTCAGGTACCCGAGCCGCACGGCATTCCAGACATCGGCGCTGACATTTTTGAGCCCGCGGCGGACTCTGTCCGCCTTTTGCGGATCGGTGTCAACGGTTTTGCACGCGAAGAGAGTCGGCACGAACTCATCCTCCGCGACTATAGAGCACGGCAGTTCGCGGCTCTCAAAGCTCTCAAAAACAGCCGTCAGAAGTCCCTCGAACGAGCCGTCATATACATATGTTACATCTGACCGTGCAGACATTGTACTACATCCTCCCTTGTTATCCTGTTGTCGAACAGGCTCAGCTGTTCGCCCTGCATATTCGGTAAAAGCGACTGACACCGCTCGGAAATTAACGAACCGAGGACTCTGTCGGGATTGACATTGAGTCCCGCCAAATGTTTGCCCTTGCAGGTTATGAAATACTGGGCGCGTTTGAGCACCACGCCGAGTTTTTTGAGATCTTCAAAGCTCAGCGGCGAAACACGCCGAGCCGCCAAAATTCTTTGAACGCTGCGCACGCCGACGCCGGGTATTCTCAGCAGTTCTTCCTTTGTTGCGCGGTTTATTTCAAGCGGAAACAGCTCCATATGATTGAGCGCCCAGTTGCATTTCGGGTCAACATAGGGGTTTAAGAACGGGTGCTTTTCATCGAGCAGTTCGTTCGCATCGAAGCCGTAATAGCGCAAAAGCCAATCCGCCTGATAGAGTCTGTGCTCGCGCAGAAGCGGCGGTTCCGTTGTTTTCGCGGGCAGAAGCGGATTTTCGACTACGGGGATATAAGCCGAATAGAACACGCGCTTGAGCTCGTATTTCTTATAGAGTGCGGCGGAGAGCGACATTATCTGATAGTCGCTGTCGGGCGTTGCGCCGACTATCAATTGAGTGCTCTGACCGCCGGAGGCGAAACGCGGCGCGTGCTTATATCTGACAAGCTCCGCCGAGCTCTCTTTTATCTTATTTGTAATGAGCCCCATCGGGCGGAGTATCGACTCCTTTGTTTTGTCCGGCGCGAGAGTTTGCAAGCTGTTGTTCGACGGCAGCTCGATATTGACGCTCATTCTGTCCGCAAGAATACCGAGGCGGGTTATCAGCGCGTTATCCGCGCCCGGGATCGCCTTGGCGTGGATATATCCGCCGAACCTGTATTCTTCGCGCAGGATACGCAGAGTCTCAATCATACGTTCGCAGGTATAATCGGGGCTGCCGACGACGGCGGACGAGAGGAAAAGCCCCTCGATATAATTGCGGCGATAAAAATTCATCGTCAGCTCCGCGAGCTCACGCGGTGAAAATGTCGCGCGGCGGACATCGTTGGAGACGCGGTTGACGCAATATTTGCAGTCAAAAACGCAGGCGTTGCTCATGAGAACTTTCAGCAGTAATATACATCTGCCGTCCGCCGCGAAGCTGTGGCATATGCCGCACGCGGCGGCGTTGCCTATCCCCTCGCCGCCTGAGGATCTGTCCGTTCCGCTGCTCGTGCAGGCGACATCATATTTCGCCGAATCGGAAAGTATCTCCAGCTTGTCAAACAGATCCACGTTCTCACCAGATTTCAAACATTTGTTCGTACACATTATACATCAGAACATTTGTTTGTGTCAAGAGCTAATATAAAAAATATCGGCCACGCCTAAACTTCGGGCACAGCCGATATTATTTTACAGGATGATGCAGATGAGTCCGCTGCATCCCTCGTTGATGACTTTTTCGAGCGTCTCCTGCAGCTTCATACGCGCCGCGGCGGGCATACGGTAGAGCTTGTTGTGCAGTCCCTCGTTAACGAGCTCATGCAGGGACTTGCCGAAGATATTCGACTCCCATATCTTTGTCGGGTCCTCCTCGAACTCCTTGAGCATATAGTTGACAAGTTCCTCTGACTGGGACTCCGAGCCGACTATCGGCGCGACTTCTGTTGTTATATTCGCCTTCATCATGTGTATCGACGGAGCGGAGGCGCGCAGGCGCACGCCGTATCTGCCGCCCTGGCGCATTATCTCCGGCTCTTCGAGGCTCAATTCATCGAGCGACGGCATAACTATTCCGTAGCCCGTCGCTTCAACCTCGTCGAGCGCGCCCTTGAGCCGCTCATATTCGCGGCGCACGGCGGCGAGTTCGCGCATGCAGCTCATCAGATCCTGCTCACCGGAGATATCGAGTCCCGTCTCCTCGGCGAGTATCTTATAGAACAGACTTCCGTCTATCTGCGCCTCTATCCGCGCCGCACCGCAGGACAGATCCATTTTCGCTATCTTTGCACCCGTCACATATTCGCACGAGCAGATATCCTCGGCGAGGTGTTTTACATCGCGGAGGGTGCGGAGGTTCTGCGCCGCTTCGCTCACGGCGCTGCAAAGTCCCGAGCGCAGCCAATGATCGCGGCTGAGAGTCATAGCCCAACCCGGCAGACCGACACTGACTTCTTTGACGGGGAACTCGAAGAGCACCTGAGTGAGAATCTCTTTTATCTCCTCCTCGCCTATCTCGAGGCAGTTCACGGGCATGACGGGCACGCCGTATTTATCGGTCAGCGACGCCGCCATATTTTTGACTTCGTCGGACTCCGGATTCGTGCTGTTCAATAGGACAACAAAAGGCTTTTTGAGCCCTTTGAGCTCGGATATTACCCTGCCTTCGGCTTCTTCATATTCGCTGCGCGGAATCTCGCTTATCGAGCCGTCAGTCGTTATGACAAGACCTATTGTCGAATGTTCGCTGATGACCTTCTGCGTGCCTATCTCCGCCGCCATATTGAACGGTATCTCATGCTCGAACCACGGGGTTTTTACCATTCGTGGGCTCTCGCCCTCAATATAGCCGAGGGAACTCGGGACGATATATCCCACGCAGTCTATGAGCCGCACGCGGAATGTCGCCTCCGCTTGGAGCGATATCTCAACCGCATTTTCCGGGATAAATTTCGGCTCGGTGGTCATTATTGTGCGTCCCGCCGCGGACTGCGGGAGCTCATCGGTCGCGCGGTCGCGCACGCTCTGGCTCTCGATATTCGGCAGAACGAGGGCATCCATGAAACGCTTTATAAACGTTGATTTTCCGGTTCTGACAGGGCCGACAACGCCGATATAAATATCGCCCTGAGTGCGCTTTGCAATGTCGCTGTAAATATTTCTCTCCTGCACGGTTATCCCTCCTCAGACTCCGGGTATCAGCAGCATACATTTCTGCGCCACCGTTTCGCCCGTTATGCCGTTTTCCTGCTCCACCGCTTCAACGGTCGTGTTATACCGCCTCGCGATATCCCATATCTCTTCACCTGCATCCGCAAAATAGACTGTCAGCGCGGCGCCGCCCGTCTTTTTGCCGTCGGAATCGGAGCATTCTATAGAAGTGACGGTCTTGCGGCGGACGCTGTCGAAGATACAGCCGGAGATATTCATCTCGACCCTGACATCGGCACTGCCTGAAGCGCAGGCGGCGCTCGCGGCGGTTATCTCGATGCACGGCGAGCACTTGAGATCGCCGCACTTTCTGACCGCCCGGCGGTATTCGTAGTTCGTCTGCCGCTGGGCGTAGCATGGCTGGGATTCGGCATCGGTATAGAGAAAATGTAGTGTCAGTTCGCCGGAGATTATTATTCCGTCGGAGTCCTGCGCCACACTCTTGGATAAGTCGGAGCACCAGAGAGCCAAAATCTGTCTCGCCTCCGGCAGATCCTGCGTGCTGCGGCAGGTGAAAGTATCGTTGAATTTATCGGCGATAACCGCGAAATCGGCATTGCGGCTCTTTGTTTCAAGGTCGCAGCAGACGGAATAGGCATCGGTGACGGTCGGGAAGCTCAGCTCGCGATAAGCCTTGACTCCCGCGCCGACGCGCGCGCTGATATCAATCAGTCTGTTGTCGCCCGCCTGGTCGGCCTTCGGCAGGACTTCGAGCGAAGTGACGGGCAGGCAGATGCAGCAGGTGCAGTCCTCGTCAATTCCCTCGAGATTTATTATCTGGCTTATCGGCATGGAATGGCCGAAGCTAAATATTTCGCCGCCCTCGCCGCGACAGACCGCGCTGACGGTGAGTTCGCCTTTGACAAGCAGTTTGTTGCTGATGACTTTTATCTCCTGCGCGAGCGCCGCCGCCTGCGCGCTCAGCACGCAGGACACCGCCGGGTCGCCGTCGGGCAGAGGCACGGTCTCGCTCATCGGGAACGCAGTCTCGGTGCAGGCGACGAGGCTTGCGGTGCGGCTGTCGCAGCATCTGAGCTGAATTCCCGCGCCCTCTGCTCCGGTTATTATCTCCTCTTCTTTTACTCCGGATATGCCGAACGCCACGCTGACCACGGCGTGGATATCGAGCCTGCGCGGGCTGACGGCACGGCAGTTGGCATACTGAGTATAGGCGCGCACATTCACGCAGCAGTTTTCATCCGCACCCTTGAGATCGGCGTATTTTGAAAACGGGTATGTCTGCTCGAAGCAGCAGACCGTCCCCTGCTCGTCGGCGTAGATGACGCACACACCGGCTGAGCCATCCGCCGTCGCTCTGTCGCCCGCGGTCTGGACTGCGGTTATGCGCGGAGTGACAAGGCATTTGAGCACGCGCCTGATATCCGGGCAATAATCCGGCAGGGTTATATCGGCTTCTATCGGCTGTTCCGCAGTGCAGCTGCCGAGCGTCTCTTCGACACCGACCGACTGCGTTATAACGTTGATTTGCATCGCATTCCTCTCCTTAACAGAAAATGTCAATGCATTTATATTCCTCCCATGTCCCGCGTATGATAAAAACCTGCGCGGTGTTTTCAAACGCATTTTAGCACTCTTTTAATTAGAGTGCTAAGTATTTACAATTTGTTCACATATCACTGTATTCTTTTTTAACAAAGCAGGGGTACTATATAATCAAACGAAGGGAGCGAGAGCCCCTGGAGAAGAAAGAGAGTGAGTCCGATGGAAATCGGAAAGCAGTCAGACAAATAAAACAACCACTTCAATATGAATAACAATAAACATCAAGCGGAGGAATCAATTATGTTTGAACTTACACCTTATGAACGCAGACATCAGCGTGCACTCTTTAATCCTTTCAGAGATATGGAAAACTTCGAGAAGAACTTCTGGGGCGACATGGCCGCAACAGACTTCAAGACTGATATAAAGGACAACGGCAAGGAATATGTGCTCGAGGCAGAGCTGCCCGGATTCAAGAAGGAAGACATTCACGTCGACATTGAAGACGGCTACATGACCATCAGCGCAGAGCGCAGCAACGAGACCGAGAAGAAGGATGACAAAGGCAACTTTGTCCGCCGCGAGAGGTCTTACGGCTCGTTCAGCAGGAGCTTCGATGTCTCGTCCGTCAAGACCGAAGACATCACCGGCGAATACAAGGACGGCGTTCTGACCCTGACGATGCCCAAGAAAGAAGAAAATGTGCCGACATCGAGAAGAATCGAAATCGGCTGATAAAAAGCAAGCGACCCCGGAGGGAATACCCTCCGGGGTTTTGTGTTTTTATATGTGCTTTTTATAAGAGTTACTTCATCCCGTGTTTTTTCATATAATTCGCAATGCAGTCGAGCTCGCTGAAATATATTTTTTCGCCTTTCACTTTCATGAAATGCTCATGCCCTTTGCCGAGCAGGAGGAGTATATCCCCTTTCTGCATATGGTCGAGGGCATATTCAATTGCCTCGGCACGGTCGGTTATCTTGACATACTTACCCGCTCCGCCGCCTTTTTCGACCCAGCCGGCTATCTCGTCTATTATTGTATCGGGATCCTCAAAATCCGGGTCATCGCTCGTGATTATAATAAAATCGCACATCTTTGCGCTGACAAGACCGAGCTCCTGCCTGCGGATAGTCGCTTTGTTGCCTGTCGAGCCAAAGAGCGCAACAACGCGGTTGGGTTTATAATCGCGGACGGTCTCAATGACATTCTCCATACTAAGACCGTTGTGAGCGTAGTCTATAATTACGCTGTAATCATCGCTGACATGGACTATCTGCATTCTGCCGTCGATGTTCACATGCGAAAACGCCTCGCGCATTTTTTCAACGGGTATGCCCATCTTGCGCAGGAGCGCGACGGACGCAAGAACATTGTAGACGCTGAAAAACCCCGGCATACTGACCTGCGCGTGCCACGGGGCGTCGAACCTGCTCTTACAGTCGAACTCTATTCCGAGGAAGCCCGGGCGACGCAGAGGATTTATATTCTCTGCATAGTAATCGCACTTTTCGTCGAGCCCGTAGCTTATCACCTCGCCTTTTGACGCGGCGGCGATATCGTCAAAAAACGCATCGTCTCGGTTGGCAACGGTGAAGCCGCTGTGGACATAGAGCTGCTTTTTCCAATAGGCGTATTCTTCAAACGTCTTATGCTCGTTTCCGCCGATATGGTCGGGCGAAAGATTCGTGAATATCCCGGCGTAGAACTCGACGCCGTAGACACGGCTCATCTTGAGTCCTATCGATGAGACCTCCATGCAGACAGCCTCGCAGCCGCCGTCCGCCATCTCGCGCAGAATTTTCTGAAGCTCATATGATTCGGGGGTCGTGTTGACGGTAGGTATTTTTTTGTCGCCGTAGAACGCGCCGATAGTGCCGATAACGCCTGTTTTTATGCCGCAGTTTTCGAGCGCGCTGCGCAGGATATAAGTTATACTTGTCTTGCCCTTCGTGCCGGTTATACCTATCATTTTCAGCTCATCCGCAGGGTGGCCGAAGAAGTTTATGCTCATCTGCGCGAGGTCGCGGCGCGTGTTTTCGCTCATCAGCACGATTGCATCATCGGGCAGGCTGAGCGCCTCTTCCGCAACGAACACGCGGCAGCCGAGGTCATATGCGCTCTTTGCGTATTTATGTCCGTCAGTTGTCTCGCCTTTCATGCAGACAAAAGCCGTGCCCGGTCTTGCCTTGCGCGAGTCGTAGACTATATCGCATATATCCGCCTGCGGATAATCACCCGCAACGGTCGTGCCCTCAAGCAGTTCTTTCAGAAACATTGTATCTCTCCCGTGAAGTCTTATTTTTCAAACGGTCTTATAACAAAGCCGAAATTGAGTTTCTTTTCGTCGATACGGCGAAGTGCACGTTCAGGATCGTTGTGATACTCCGCCTCGCTGATTCCCGTCATGCGCCAATCGAGGCTGACAACGGTATCTTCAAGGGGCTCAAGCTCAAAATCATGCTTCGTATCCTCGAGCATCTGTGCCGTGAAATGCTGGGCATTGAAGCTGAAATGCTCCATGCCGAACGGCTCGAATCTGAGTCCCGCCGCATTTGAATAAACCTCGGCAAAACGGGTGCCGTAATGCGCGCCGTTCTCCTGCGGGCGGATATAATGCTCAAAATTATCCGTCGCCGTTGTGTTCCAGAGTCCGAGACGCTGAGACTTGTATCTGTCGACATAAGCTTCTCTCGGGCCGAAACCGAAATAGCTGACGCTTTCATTTTCCGCAGGCATGAAGAGCCTGTAGCCGACTTTCGGCAGTATCGGGCATTTCTCGATAACGTCGCCGTCAAAGCAGAGCGTCACGCAGCCGTCGGGCGTGAATTTGTAATCGACATCGGCGTGGATAACGGGCGGGCAGGACGGGCCGCCGATTGCTATCTTCGTCTTGATGCACACGCCGCCGTCCGTCTCGCAGACGAGGCAGGAGTATGTCTTTTGCGCGGCATATCTGAAGTTCTTGAGCCTCCACATTTCCGACGAGCCTCTGTTATAGCAGGGCGCGCGCCAAATCTGCGGCTCAACGGGTGCGCTCAACAGCTCTTTACAGCCGCAGGTTATAGAAGATATGCGCCCGTAGGGCTTATCAAAAGTATAGGCGATATTTCCCGCCTTGATAACCGCGAAGCGGTCATTTTCGCTGAGCTCGACTCTGCCGTCTTTTGGCACATAGGGCGTATAGTCCTTGAGTACAAACTGCTCGAAGCCCGTTTCAAAGCCTTTTTCTGCCCAAGGGGTATCTTTCGTCGAGACAAAGCTCAGAGTCAGCAGGCAGGACGGGAGCGAATCAAAATCTGTGGGGTCAAAAAGCTTTACAGTCGTACTCCCCTGCGCGGGTGTTGAAAGCACAGCAGTCGTGCCCTCCGAAACAGTCTTGCCACTCTCCGAAAGAGTCCAGTGGATCGCCGTATCGTCGAGAGAAGTAAAACGTCTGCGGCTCGTGACGGTCACACTGCCATTGCCATTATATTCAGCCGAATACTGCTGATAGACGCGCTTCATATCGAAATAGCCGGGGCGCGGAGTGCGGTCGGGATAGACGAGTCCGTCAATGCAGCAAATTGAGCTGTTCGGGAAATCGCCGAAGTCGCCGCCATAAAAATAGCGTGCATTGCCGTTTTCATCCGGGACATTGACCGCATGGTCGCACCACTCCCAGATACAGCCGCCGAAATTGTTGTCATACTTCTCGACAAGATCCCAGAACGGATAGACATCACCCGTGCTCATCGAGCAGACATATTCGCACATATAAAAAGGCTTCGTATATTCTTTATTATTGAGATAGTTCTCTATATATTCCGTGCCGGCGTACATACGGCTCTCGACATCCGAGATATCGGCAAAATTTTCGCCCTCGGGGACAGCCTTGAACTCGAGGTGGGAGTTTTCATAGTGGACAAGTGCGCGGTCGTCGCGCGAGCGGATATACTGCGCCATCGCGCGGTGGTTGACGCCCGCTCCCGACTCGTTGCCGAGCGACCAGAGCACGACGCAGCCGTGGTTCTTGTCGCGCTCAAAGAGTCTCTTTGCCCTGTCGACATAAGCCTCGTGCCACTCGGGAGCGGACGAGAGATGCGACCAGCGCGTCCAATCCCATTCACCCTCCCAGTCGTAGCCCATGCCGTGGGTCTCGATATCGGCTTCGTCGGTCAGCATTATGCCGTATTTATCGCACAGCGCGAGGAAGCGCGGATCGTTGGGATAATGCGACGTGCGGATCATATTGCAGTTGGCACGCTTTATGAGCATAATATCCTCAATCATATCGTCGAGCGTGACGGCGTGACCCGTGACGGGGTTTGAGTCGTGGCGGTTGATGCCGCGAGCCTTGACCGCTTTTCCGTTCAGAAGGCAGATTCCGTCCTTTATCTCAAAGCGGCGCACCGCAGTATCGAGCAGAACGATTTCATCGCCGACGGTCAGCCAGAGTTCATAAAGCTCGGGCTGTTCATCGTTCCAGAGAACGGGAGAATCGACGCTTATGCTGAATTTTTCGCCGCCGACGCCTTCGGACACAGTAACTCCGTTCGGCGCGACGAGCTTATATTTTATATCGCACGGTGTGCTGAGCTTCGCTTCAATGCGAAGTTCGGCAGAATTAAAATCATCGGAGACATAGCTTTTGACAAAGATATCATCGAGCCTCTCTTTTCCGCGCGCGAGCAGATAGACCTCGCGGAAAATTCCCGAGAATCTGAAGCAATCCTGATCCTCAAGATAAGTGCCGGGGCACCACTTGACAACCAGCACGCAGAGGGTGTTCTCGCCACTGACTGCAAAGTCCGTGACATCAAATTCGCTCATGCAGTGCGACACCTCGCTGAAGCCGACGAACTTTCCGTTGAGCCAGACATAGAAGCAGGAATCCACGCCCTCGAAGTTCAAAAATAAATCGCGTGAAAAGAGCTTTTTATCGAGCGTAAATTTTCTGACATAGAGCCCGCAGGGGTTCTCATCCGGGACAAACGGCGGGTCGGTCGGGAAAGGATATTCGAGGTTGCTGTAAAGCGGGACATCGTAGCCGCGGTCGGTATAGGTCTGCCAGCTGCGCGGTATGGATATTTTATCAAATCCGCTCTCGCCGACATATTCGGGCGGCTCGCGCAGGACATCTTCAAAGCTTTTGAAGAAGCGGAAATCCCACTCGCCGCAGAGCGGAACAAAATAATCGGACTCACTGCGCTCGCGCGAAGCGGCGGTCTTTTCATCCGCAAAGGGAATGAAATAAGCGCGCGGCTCAAGGCAGTTTACATGGAGCGTTTCAAGAGATTTGTGATAAGCCGGTGTTTTCATCGAATACCTCACAGCAAAAGATTTTATACAACGATAATTTTAATGCTTACAGCCTTCAAAGTCAACAAAAAACAGATCGTTCGATTGACCGCAGGGCAAATTTCGGATATAATTGAAAAAAAGCGAAAGGAGCGCCTATGGATATCTTTGACCTTGCCGTTATCGGCGGCGGACCCGCCGGATACAGCGCGGCGATAACAGCCGCAAAGAGCGGACTGAAAACGGCGCTCATAGAAAAAGACGAGCTCGGCGGAGTGTGCCTGAACCGAGGCTGCATACCGTCGAAAGCCATGCTCCACAGCGCGAAGATTTTCAGGCAAACACTCGATTCCGAAAAATTCGGAGTTACCTGCAAAGAAGCGGATTTCAATCTCGGCACTGCGCTCGCGCATAAAAATAATGTTATATGTCAGCTGAAATGCGGCATCGCTGATTCGCTCGAACACGCGGGAGTGAAAGTCATAAATGCAGAAGCTCATATAAAAGGCAAGGCGGACGGGCTGCTCATAACCGCCACAGGCGAAAATGATATATATTCAAAAAATCTGCTCATCTGCACGGGTTCACGACCAAAGGAGCTTGAAATTCCCGGCGCGGATATCACGGATGTGAGCGATGTATATAATCTTGACACAATACCGAGAAGCGCCGCGATTATAGGCGGCGGGGCATCGGGGCTTGAAGCGGCGGAATATCTGAACGCGCTCGGATGCAGAGTGTCTGTAATCGAGCAGGCGGAGAGACTTGCCCCGACTATGGACAAAGACATAAGCGCATTTTTGCGGCGCAGTCTCAAAAAGAGCGGGATAAATATTCTCACTTCGTGCAGGGCCGTTTTGGCGGACGGAGGGAGCATTAAATATACCGATACGCGCGGAAAAGAAAAGACGGCCGAAGCGGATATTATAATAAACGCATCCGGCAGAGCGGCGTGTTATGACGGGCTCGGAATCGAAAACATCGGGCTTGAAAATCTCAATACAGACAGCCACATGCAAACTGCCGTCCCCGGCGTTTATGCCGCCGGAGACGCGAACCAAAAAGCCATGTCGGCTCATGCAGCATACCGCGAATCGGCAGCGGCGATAAACAATATTCTCGGCAAGACTGACGAGATAGACTATCTCGCGATTCCGCAGGTCGTGTTCACTTTTTCCGAGGCGGCATCGATCGGCGAGACGCTCGAAAGTGCGCTCGCAAAAGGCATTGACGCCGTTTGCGGCGAAGCGCCGCTGCGCTCGAGCGGAAGATTTTTCGCCGAGGGCGGGCAGGACGGATTCTGCAAGATAATATCAGAAAATACAAGCGGCAGGCTGCTCGGAGTTCACATTGCGGGCGGCAATGCGTCGGAGCTGATATACGGCGCGGCGGCGATGCTCGCGAACAAAATGACTGTTGAAGAAATTAAAAATACGGCATTCCCCCACCCCACGGTGAGCGAGGCGATAAGAGAAGCCGTTTTCAGATAAGGAGCACTGAGATGTACGACAAGCAATTCAGATTCAACGAGGACGGAGAGTTCAAAATCCTGCTCTTCGGCGACCCGCACGAGAACGACGATGTCAGCTCGGAAAAAGGCAAGGCGAAGCGCGCGGACACGCTGAAATTCCACAAGACCGCGCTCGACGCGCTCAAGCCCGATCTTGCGGTTTATATGGGCGACATATGCGCGGCGTCGCGCGACGACATCGGCATGGAGTCGTTCAAGAGGCAGTTCGAGCGGCTAATTGCACCCGTTGTTGAGCGCAAGATTCCGTTCGCGACAATAATGGGCAACCACGACCACGACTCCGGGCTTGAAGAGGAGCAGACGGAGATTTTCGTGAACACCGAATACTGCGTGACCCGCCGATGCGACGAGGATATCACGGGATATTCAAACTATTACATACCCATTTTAGGCAAGAGCGGCAAGCCGGAGTTCAATCTCTGGTTCATGGACTCGAACAATATTTTCTATGACAAAGAGATTTCATACTACGATGTTGTTCACAAGGATCAGATAGACTGGTACGAGCGAAACGCGGCAAAGCTGCGAAAAGAAAACAAGGGTGCTCCTCTCCCCGCTCTGCTGTTTGAGCACATCCCGGTCGTTGAAGAATATGAGCTTCTCAGAAAGGCGAAGCCCTGGGAGATGTGGAAAGCCGTGCGCGGCTACGGGCATCTCAATAAGAACTGGTATGTTCTCAAGGACGAGGACAACGGATATCTCGCAGAGGGTCCGTGCCCGGCGGACGTCAACAGCGGACAGTTCGAGAGCTGGAAGAAGATGGGCGACATAAAAGGCGCGTTCTTCGGCCACGACCACATGAACAATCTCGCGGGCGAAGTTGACGGAATACTGCTCGCGCAGTGCAAGACCTCGGGATTCCGCGCATACACAGACGGCGGCAGACCGTCCGTCAGGCTGATAACCGTTCACGAGGACGGAAGCTTCGAGACAAGCGTCCATTCGTTCAAGGATTTCGGGCTCAAATGCACCTGCTTGGGACCGATTGAAAGCCGCATAACCGACCGTCAGAGCGTCAACGCTACAATAGCATCGCGTGCGCTTCTCGCCGGAGCGGCAACGGCGGCAGTGATGCTCGGCGCGGGCAAAATCTATCAGATTCTCAAAAACAGGAGGAAATAAAAAATGGTGACTCATATAGTATTCTGGGCGCTTAAAGACGAAGCAGAGGGACACAGCAAGAGAGAGAACGCGGAGCACATCAAAGAGATGCTTGAAGCGCTCGTCGGCGTTGTCCCGGGGCTTATCGAAGCGAAAGTCGGGATAAACGAAAACGGCGGCAAATATGACGCGGCGCTCTTCTCGAAGTTTGAAAGTTGGGACGCGCTGCACGCATATGACAGCCACCCGGAGCACCTCAAGGTGCGCGCTTTCGTCAAGGCGGTTCGCCTCGAGCGTGAGAGCGTTGATTTTGAAAGCTGATTTTTATTTTTAACATTTAAGAGCCGATGCCCGAAAAGCCCGGCTCTTTTTCTTTTGTGTGAATAAGCTGTTAATTTTGCTTTTTTGAGAATTTTGTTGTCATATATAGCTTTGTATGCTACACTGAAAGTGCAGAGAGAAGCACAACGGCAGTTATATCTAAAGCTCACTTCAGGCTCTTGAAAGCGAGGTTTTCTTATGGATATCAACGACAATAAATTGAAGAAATTTTATACCGTATCCGCCGCTATAGGATATATTCTTTGCAGTTTGTACGCGTTCATATACTGTGCGTCCTACGGGCTCGTCCATCTGCACCTGCCGATTTCGTCGGAGTCGGTATTAAGCGGTGTGTTCGATGACTTTTTCTATTTCAGCGAAGCGACTATTGTAGTTTTGCTTGTCTTCGCTATCGTCTGCGTGGGGTCATATCTCGCGCTCCTGTTCATCGCGTTCGACAAAGGACACCGCCCGATGCCGTTCAGGCTCTCGATCATAGCATTTGCAGCGTTCGGCTTAAGCTGCGCGGAATACGACAAGCCCGACACGGATTTGCGTATATTCTGCACCGTGCTGGCGGCAATATTCCTGCTCATAGGCATTTATACTGCTGTGCTTTGCGTGCGCAATGTGAAGAGATTAACGAAATAAAAGGAGGGGCTTCGATGAAAAAACTCGGAAAAGTTTTAACCGTGCTGCTGCCTGTTGTCGCTCTGTTTTTGGAGTCGCTGCCGTACGGTGCGGTTCTGGTTTTCAAGGATTTCCCTGACAGGACAATACGAACGACTTACTCATATTTCAGCCCGACCCCTTGGGGCTACGCAAACTTTCCGCCCGGGATAACGGCGCTTCTCACCTGCGTTTTGCTGATGGCCGCAATCCTGGCGGCGGCAAAGGACAGCCGCAAGGCTCTGCTTCGGGTTTTCGGCATCTCTCTGGCGGCGGCCGTTATTTCGCCCATGCAGCTGTTATATAATATAAATAATTTCTCCGTCACGGGCTGCCTGATAACAGTCACGCTCGCCGCCGAATGTGTTCTGTCGGGAGTACTCGCAAGGAGAAAGTAAGAAAAATACAGAGCCGGTATCATTGCGATGCCGGCTCTATGTTATTTATCTTTACTTTTTTCGCACTGTGAGCAGCTGCCGCTGCAGCCCGAGCAGCCGCAGCATCCGCCGCGCTTTTTCTGCCTGCGGATCGAAACTATCGCGAGCACAACGAGCAGAGCGATAACGGCTATTATAACAAAATCAACGGGTTTCATGCTATCAGGCTCCCTATCTGATAAACGCCGAACGCGACAAGCCACGCGACAACGCACTGGAGAATGACTATGCCTATCGTTGCAAGGGTCGAGTTCATCTCGCGTTTTATAGTTGCAACTGCGGCGACGCAGGGCGTATAGAGCAGAGTGAACGCGAGGAAGCTCGCGGCGGTCAGCGGGGTGAACATAGCGGAGAGTGCACCGCCGAGGCTCGATATGCTCGTGTTGAGCAGGACGGACATTGTGGAGACAACCGCTTCTTTGGCGGTGAAGCCGGAGATAAGCGCAGTTGCGACGCGCCAATCCGCAAAGCCGAGGGGCTTGAATATCGGCGCGATAAATCTGCCTATAGCGGCGAGCATACTGTTCGCGCTGTCCTCAACGGGGTTGATGCGAGTATCAAAACTCTGAAGGAACCATATGATAATTGTCGCGACAAATATGACAGTAAATGCGCGCTGGAGGAAATCTTTCGCCTTTTCCCACAGCAGAAGTGCGACGCTCTTGGGCGACGGGATGCGGTAGTTCGGCAGCTCCATAACAAACGGCACGGGATTGCCGCGGAAAGCCGTATTCTTGAGTATCAGCGCGAGCAGGACGCTGAGCACGATACCCGAGAAATACAGGCATATCATGACGAGCGCGCCGTGTCCCGGGAAAAACGCCGCCGCGAAGACCGAATATATCGGTATTTTTGCCGAACAGCTCATATACGGGGTCAGCATTATTGTCATCTTGCGGTCGCGGTCGGACGAGACGGTGCGGGTCGCCATTATCGCCGGGACGGAGCATCCGAAGCCGATAAGCATGGGGACGAAGCTGCGCCCGGAGAGACCGATTTTTCTCAGCGGTCTGTCCATAACAAAGGCGATTCGCGCCATATATCCCGTATCTTCGAGAATAGACAGGAAGAAGAACAATGTCACTATTATCGGCAGGAACGAGAGAACGCTGCCAACGCCCGCGAAGATTCCGTCGATGATAAGGCTATGTATAACGGGGTTGATTCCATAGGCAGTCAGCCCCGAATCGACGAGTCCGGTGAGTTTGTCTATTCCGATGCTCAGCCAGTCGGAGAGGGCGGAGCCTATAACATTGAAGGTCAGCCAAAACACGAGACACATAACGCCTATGAACACGGGAATGGCGGTGTATTTGCCGGTCAGGACACGGTCGAGCTTCATGCTGCGGCGGTGCTCCTTGCTCTCGTGGCATTTGACGACCGAACTCTCGACTACTTTTTCTATGAATTCGTAGCGCATTTCGGCGAGCGCGGCGTTTCTGTCAAGCCCGGTATCGTTCTCCATCTCGACTATGCAGTGGTCGAGCAGATCGCGCTCGTTGCTGTCCAGTTCGAGCTTGTCCGCCATATCGTCGCCGCCCTCAATGAGCTTTGTCGCGCAGAAGCGGCACGGCAGGTCAAGGCGCGAGGAGTGGTCTTCGATAAGATGCACTATAGCGTGGATGCAGCGGTGGACGGGCGAACCGTCAGAGCAGAAGTCCCAGACCTTCGGCAGAGTTTTGCTCTTTGCGACCTGCAAAGCCTGGTCAACAAGCTCGGACACGCCCTCGCCCTTTGCCGCGCTTATCGGCACGACGGGAATACCGAGCGCGTCGCTCATTTTCTTGACATCTATTGTGCCGCCGTTCGAGCGCACCTCGTCCATCATATTGAGCGCGAGCACCATAGGTACGCGCAGCTCAAGTAATTGCAGAGTCAGATAGAGGTTTCTCTCTATATTCGTGGCATCGACTATATTTATGATGCCGTCGGGCTTTTGGTTGATTATAAAGTCGCGCGAAACTATTTCCTCCTGCGTATAAGGGCGCAGGGAGTATATTCCGGGCAGGTCGACAACGGAGCTGTCCTTTGCGCCTTTTATCGCGCCCATCTTCTGATCGACTGTGACGCCCGGAAAGTTTCCGACGTGCTGATTAGAGCCTGTCAGTGCGTTAAAGAGAGTTGTCTTTCCGCAGTTTTGATTACCTACGAGAGCAAATATCATTTTGCATCCTCCTCGGCTCTGACTTCTATCTTTTTCGCGTCGTCAACGCGGAGCGTCAGCTCATAGCCGCGCACCATTATCTCTATCGGATCGCCCATCGGCGCGACCTTTTGAAGCGTCACACGGGTTCGTGGAATGAGCCCCATATCGAGCAATCTGCATCTGAGAGCGCCCTCGCCGCCGACGGCGGTTATGACGGCACTCTCTCCTACTTTCAGTTCATTTAGCGTCATATTATCCTCCCGGAAAAGTTAGCCTTGCTTAATTTTAATTTTATACTTCAAGTAAACGCTTGTCAAGAAATCGAGACAGAAAGACGGCAAAAAATCCTGCCCCGCCGACGGTTCGTACAGTCGGCGGGGCAGGTTCGTTTTCTTTTTTTGCTGCCGTTTTAAAGCAGGGCGCGGTTTACGCACGCTCGAGTATCATCGTGCCGAGGTTATAGAGAAGGCAGTCATCCGGCAGAAGTGAAATCTCCGCAAAGGAATCAACCTTTTCGCCCAACACCTCGCCTTGAATCCCGGTGTCATAGTAGAACTTTCCGTCTTCTTCCTTCCATACGGTACTCTCCAAAACCGCATATCCGTTTTCGCGGATGTCCGCGCCCTGCTTTTTCGCCTCTTCGCGCACCTCTTCGGGCACGAATAAGAGCGTGTTGAGCGTTCCGTCCGGTGCAAATTCCATGATATATTTGCACATCTGGACGATTTCGGCATACATATCGTTATCGACCTGACTGTCTGTCGTAAAGACTTTCTCGCCGTCCGGGGTAACCAAATGCATTTCCCTGACTTTCCAAAGTCCGCAAATATCCATATTATTTCCCTCCTGTTATGCCCACGGGTCGGCTTCCTTCGGGGTGCGCACGCCTGTCAGCAGGTACTGCTCCCACAGGAACCACTTGCCGTCGGAGCCGCGCTGGCGCATCTTAATGGGACGGGGATCGTCCGCGCCGCCGCAGGGAATGAACAGCTTCATGTAGTCCTTCTCCTCGCCGGATACGTGATTGCTCTCAATGATGATTGTATAGGGCTGGGAGGGAGTGTAGTTATTGTCGGGCGTTGCGCCTACGAAGTAGGTGAACGGGAGATAGGTCTTGCCGTCGCGGAAGCGGTCGTTGAGGAAGGATATCTCCTGACCGTTGAGCGGACGGGGACCTCTGAGCCAGTTGAGCATCTCAAGGCCGATATTCTTATCCGCCGCATAGGCACAGAGGGCAAGGACGGTCAGAGCCGCCGTCTTAAACGGTGTGTCAAGGCTCGCCTCGGGGAGTGCCTGCATTTCGGCAAGGCTCTCGGGCAGAGAAGCGAAGGTGAACTTCTCTCTCTTATTGCCTATCGACTGTATGGCGGAAGTCGCCGCCTGCTGCGCCGTGCTCTTAAGCTTATCAAATATACTCATATAATCTCTCCTTTTTCAAATGCTATTGCTTCTTTTTCCTGAGGGCAACCGCCACTCCGGCTATTATGCCGCCTATTGCAAGGCAGGCTATCGCTATCAGGACAACCGCCTTCACGGAGAGTGTTTTCCCCGTGCTGTTCTGCTTCGCGGCCGTGGTGGACTCGACAGAGCCGGGCTCGCCTATATCGGTTTCCATACCGACTGCGCTTTCGTCCGGCGCCTTAGCGCTGTCCGGCTCGGAGGTCTTTTGAACCCCGGAGGTTTTATCCGCGCCCGAGGTCACCGGGGCGGGCTTCTGTGTTGCAGTCGGCTTCTGTGTCGGCGCGGCCTTTTCGACTACCGTGACGGGAATGACGCTCGAATACGCCTTACCGCCGAGATTTGTCTCAACATAGCAGACATAGTAGCGCGTCCCGGCCTTTCCCGTGTCACAGACGAGAATAGAATCTTCCTCCGAGTACCCCTCGTTCACGCCTATGGCTACAATATCCTTGAGCTTGCCGGTAGTTGTTTCATACCATAAATATGACTTAACCTCGTCACCGTCCGATGCCTTGGCGTCGCAGTAGAGCTTGAGGACCTTGCCTTTTTCCACTCTGACCGACGCCGACACTTTAAGCTCCGGCGGGAACTTGCTTCCTCCTACGGAGATATAAGCCCTCGCCGAGGTCACGCTGCCGGTTTTGTTCGAGACGATACAGTAGATTTCCGCCCCGTCAAGGGCGCTCCCGATACCGTTGATAAAGAAAGTATTCCCTTTATCGTTCGAGCCGTAGCCGCTTCCGAGAACACCGTCCTGCCACGGATGACCCTCGGCAAAGGACTTGTTGGTGTCATATGTAACGCCCTTGTACACGATGAACCAATGGTAGGAAAGATTATCTCCCGCTGCCTCTACGCTCCAAGATGCCACACTGTTTTCCGGGAAGGTTCCGTTCTGCGGCTGATGGGTAATCACTATATTACCCGCAGCAAGCGACGGGGTTAACGCAAATGTCGCTAAGATGAGAATGAAGATTAAAACTGCTGTTGCTTTTTTCATAGACACCTCGCTTTCTTTGCGGCGACTCAGAACTTACCGCCTCCGCCGCCGTGTGTCTCTCCGGAGGAAGATGTATGCGTACTGCTTCCGCCGGAGCTGCCGCTGTCAGTATTCTTCGGTTTTGCCGTGCGCGTAACGGTATTGTACAGAAACGTGTCCTTGCTCTCCGTTATATTAAGGCTGCCGCTCTTCATATAGTCGCCTGCCGCCGCCTGGAAGCGCACTGTCTTGAGCTGCGCTTTCATCCTGCCGACTATAAACATCGCAAGGCCGATGCCCACCAAAATCGAGATCACAATCCAAACTATCGAAAGAGGTCCCTTGGGCAGATTGCTCTTGTCGTAGGGCTCTCCCTCTCTTGACTTTGTGATGAAATCATCGGAGAGCTCGGCAAAGGTGTTGAATGCGGCGGCATAGTTGCCGTCACCCAAATCATCTACCATCTGCTCGCCGATATACTGGATTCCGGCATCCGTAAACGCGGTTATGCCGTAGCCGCAGGTGGATATCCACCAGTCGCGGTCCTCCATGCTGACGAGGAACAGCAAACCGTCTCTTTTTTCTCCGTAGCCGTATTTGCAATAATCATAGATATCGTCGGCATATTCCATGGGCTTTTTGCCGTCCAACGTATTGGTCGTCACGACTATTACATCCATTTTCTGACGTTCGCTGAGCTCGTCGAGCGTTTTTATAAGGGCTTCTCTCTCACTTTCCGAGAGGAGCTTCGCCATATCCTGAACGCGCTCGTATTCGCTTACAAAGCCGTCCGCATCCACCGCAAAAGCCGGGATAACCGTGCAGAAGCAGAGGGCAAGGACAAATATCATTGCAAGTATTCTCTTTTTCATTGTTATCCCTCCTTTACAGTATTCCTGCAAAATGCAGAAGCCACGCAATGCCGCAGGCGGCAGCGCTGAGCGCCGCGGCGAGTCCCACCGTCCACTTTGTGGCGGCCGACTTATCGAGCGGAAGATTGCCGACGAATTTGCCGGTCTGTCCGTTCATGGCAAAGGTATATTTTTCTCCGTTCCAGGTTGTGTTCAGCAGCCATACGGGATAGAGCGCATACTTTGCCTTTCCGCCACGGAACTGCACCGAGCTGCTCTCGGCATTGACCGTTGCATAGCCCTGAACCGTCGAGGCAAAGGCATCCTCCGTGGAGCGCCTGACGCGCTGATTGGCGCGGTCGATGCTCTCCTCGGCGGTCACATCGTACTTATCCGCAAAATAGCCCGCAAGATAAGCCGTCTGGAAATCCAGAGCATCGGAATAATCGTAGGGCTCTACGGACTCCATGAGATCGTCCGGCATTTTGGATGAGCCGTCCACCGGGACATGCTCAAAGCCGACGCTTCCGCCGCGATGAATCATATAATAGCTCGTCTCGGTGTATCTGTAATCCTCGTCGCTCCATGTGCGAACCTTGGTTGCACGGTAACGCACCTGCGCGTCGACATCGGTATCAAAGAGCCAGAACGGGACATAGACGCCCTTTACCTCGTCGATATGATTCTGATCCTTGAAAATCTTGGGCAGAAGCTTCTTTCCGTTGAGGTGCTTCATTAGCCCCGCCTTTGCCGCCTTCTTATCGAGCTTGAACGGGATCACGATGTCAGGCTTGAGCAAGCCCGCAAACTGGTTCATCATGACTACCGGATTGCCGCAGAACGGGCAGGACGTTGCCGCCGTATTGGCATCGCCCACTATCTCTCCGCCGCAGGATTTGCATACATAAGAGCGTAACCCCTCAATCTCGCTCTCCTGCCACTCGCTGCCCGCGGAGGTTTCCCATTCCATATTGTCCGCCTGTTCGCCCTGAAGCTCGGCGTCGTAGCTCTTGAGTGCATCCATTTCAAACTCAGTGTCGCAGAAAGGGCACTTCATCTTCTGGAGCGTGCTGTCAAAAGCTATTGCGCCGCCGCAACAGGGACATTTATATTCCTGCAAGGTTTGCATTAAAAAACTCCTCTCTTAAAAGAACATTAACCGTCAAGCGCCTTTATGTTTTTACTGCCGCAAAAGCCGCATGAAATTTTCGGTACCGACATAAAGAAAAGTCGAACTAACGGTATTTTGTTTTTTGCCGTTTTCAAAAGCTGTTCATTGTATTTGCAGCTACGCAGGTCGGCGATACACACAAAAATGCGCGGTTCTTTTGCCGAAGATAAATCTTACAGCCCACCTGCGTAAACGCCGTAAAACCGATATCCTCCGCCGCATTAAACCTCCGCCTTTCGGGACGCCGATTACCACTGCTTTATCAGGCGAGCGGCTTGCCGCATTCCGGGCAGAATTTGGGCATAGCCTGACCTGGCGCGGGCGACCAGCCGCAATTCGGGCAGCCGCTAACCGAAGCGGGCTTCAGAGAGCCGCAGTTTGCGCAGAATTTGCCTGTATTCTGTGCGCCGCAGGACGGGCACATCCAAGCTGCCGCCTGCTGCTGAGGCGCGGGGGCGGCCGCATATCCGGCCGAAGTCGCTGCCGCATAACCTGCCGCGGGGGCGGCTGCATATCCCGGTGCGGGGGCTGCCGCATATCCGGGAGCCGGATTCGACGGTCTGTCGCCGCCGTATACCGTGCGGTTCATCATGCCGTCGCCGTCCCATGTGCGGTAACGGTTATCACGGCGCAGGAGTATATCCTTGAGCTCGTTCATCTTGCGCTCATACTCGCGGTAGAGGTCGGTATACGGGCTGTCGGGGCGGCTTCCGTCGCTTATCTCAAGCTCGATACTGTCAAACCACGGGGAGTTCACGCGGATAACCACATCGAACTCATAGTCGCACTCATAGCGGGGCGGCTGATAGCTCTTTCTGTTTCCGTCGGAATCCTCGAAGAATATCTCTTCCCTGTTTTCTTTTATATTTGTGTCGACCGCAACAACCTGCGAAAGCTTAATGATATCGGGATTGGCGCTGCGCCAATTCGAGCTTCCTGTAACGATAAACGCCTCGGAGACAGTGCTGATATACACTTTTTTGCTTCCGTCAAACATTATGTCGGGGTTAAAATCTCTGACGAGCTTCTCGTTTTCCTCGCGGTAAGCAAGCTGACGCTTGATATCCTCGACCGTCGAGCGGCGGCGTTCGCTGAAGAACGGAGACAGCTTCGCGGCGCAGTTCTTGCAGAGATTGCCGTCTTCAAGCTTGCGGTTTCCGAGAAGTCCTATTTTCTCGCCGCAGATATCGCAATATTTCTTATCAAACAATCCCATAGTGTTTCCCTCCTGTTATTTTTTCGGTCGCAGTAACGACCAGTTTTGCGCTGTCAGCCTGCAAATCGTATCATAAGAACGATTTTAGCAGCTCAAACAGCTCTTTTTCTCCCATGCCGTTATATTTCATCGAAATAACGCTGCCGTCGGCAGAAGCCGGCCTACGCAAAGCAGACTGTCCGCTTCGTCATACACATTCTCTCCCGCCTCTGTCCCCGGTTGAGGCTGTTAAGCACAGCGTCCTCGGGGATATGTGGCAGCTCGGAGATTTTCGGCAAAGCTTGCTTTTTCGCTAAGCGGCGGTGACACCGCACGCCTGTGGCAACGCCCAATATGAGCGCCGTGAGCAGAATCAAAATTATGAGCAGCGCCTTCATCGGCCGTCTTATTTTTTATCGCTATCGTCAAATATATCTCCGCACTCGGGGCAGAACTTCGGAGGATTGGATGGATCCTCGGGCTCCCAGCCGCACTTATCGCAGCGGTAGAGAGGAGCGCCCTCGGGCTTTTTGGCTCCGCAGTTCTGGCAGAACTTGCCCTTATTGACGGTTCCGCACGAGCAGATCCAGCCGTTTGCGTCAGCGGGCTTCGGAGAGCCGCACTCGGGGCAGAACTTGCCTGTCGCGGTAGCGCCGCACTGACATTTCCAAGCGCCTGCCGCCGGCTCGGGAGCGGGCTTCTTTCCGCCGCAGTTCGGGCAGAAGTTACCGGACACCATATTGCCGCACGAGCACTTCCAGCGCGCCATATCGGGGCCGCCCGTCGGCTGCTGCGCCGCCTGCTGCTGAGCCTGCTGCTGTTGCTGCTGACCCATGGCAAACAGGTTCTGAGCGTTCATGCCGCCGCCAGCGTTCATAGCCATGCCCATGCCCATAAAGCCGGTCATTGCGCCTGCCTGGTTGCCGGCCGCGGTCTTCATGGCGTCCGCCTGAGCGCCGACAAGGGTTGCCGCCGCCATGGTGGGATCGCGCATGATAGCTGCACGCTGAGCCTGCTTGATGAGCTCCGCATCCTCTTCGGGGAGGGTGACCGAGCCGAGGGCTATTGTGACGACCTTGAGTCCGCGCAGCTCGCTCCACTTTGCGGAGAGGGCGGCGTTCATAGCGGTTTCAAGCTCGGTGTTGTGAGCTACTATCTGATTGGGGCGAAGCTCAAGGTCGGAGAGCTGAGCAAAAGCGGGCTGAAGCGCGCTGATGAACTCTGTCTTGAGCTGATTGTCTATCTCTTCGCGGGTATAATCCTGCTCGACATTGCCGCAGACATTGGTATAGAAGAGCATGGGGTCGTCTATCTTATAGGAATATACGCCCGAGCAACGGACTGCGACATCGATATCAAGGCCTATCTTCGAATCGACGACACGGAACGGAATCGGGTTCGGAGTGCCGAACTTGTTGTCCATCAATTCCTTGGTGTTGAAATAATAGACACGCTGATCCTTTCCGGTATCGCCGCCGTAGGTGAAACGCTTACCGATGGTCTGGAATGTCTTTTTAATGCTGTCACCAAGAGAGCCAGAGAATATCGAGGGCTCCGTGGAGGCGTCATATGTAAACTCGCCGGGCTCCGCGCAGAACTCGACTACCTTGCCCTGCTCGACTATCATCATGCACTGTCCGTCCGCAACGGCTATACCCGAGCCGTTTGTGATGATGTTGTCGCTGCCCTTTGTGTTTGACGATCTGCCGCTTACGCGCTTCTGTCCTTTGGTAACAAGAAGCTCCTTCGGCATTGCCTCACAATAGAAAAATTCCTTCCACTGATCGGCAAGAACGCCGCCGACTGCGCCTGCACCGGCTTTAATAAGTCCCATAAATAAAAACTCCTTTGCAATATTATTTTATTATATTATTTCGCGGGGTGATTCCCCTTTTTGACTGTTTATCCTACCGCTTCGTCAAAGAGCAGCGGCTCACTCTTCAAAACATAATCGGTTTTTCCGTCGCGTCCGTCATATGTGAGCACTTTTCTCGCGGCCATGCCGCCCTTTTCGGCTTCTATGGCGGCGGTGGGAACAGTCTCGGCAAGGCTGCCGTCGAACTCATAAACCTCGCCCTTTTTGACCTTCACCGAGAAGAGGATACCGTCCGACTCCATCTCGTTATCGGCTTCGTTATACTTGAGCTTTACGAGCGTGACGATGACTCCGTCAACATTCGAGACAAAGCGTATCCTGTCGTTCGGATAAATCGCGCTCCCGGTCTTAAAAATCTGCACCGGGTCGCCGAGAGCCCTGTATGATGCGGAGCTTGAATCGGTATAGAGCGAGAGCTCAAACGCATCCTTCGTCACATCGTACTCCGTCATAACTTCCTCGGTAGTCTGCATATCCCCGTCGCCGGTCGTCTCATCGGTATTGCCCGTTTTACCGCAGGCAAAAAGGGTGAGGGCGAGGACAAGGACCAGAAGAACCGACAGAATTGCCGAAATGCTTTTCTTCATTTTCAAACCTCCGTTCACGGCAGCAAAGTCCACAGGTCGGAAATTGCGTCATATTCATATACCACCCTGTCAAGGTGGTTAAAGCACACATTTATCTCGCGCACGAAGCTGTCTTCGCCGCTTGTGCCGAGGGCATAGATATTGTAGCGGATTCCGTCCTGCTCCATATACTCGCCCGTATCCAAAATCGCCATGCCGGAATCGACATATTCGGCGAAGCCCTTGCTGCATTCGCGCATCTGTTTGACCGCCTCATCCAAAGGTATGTCATACTTCTCGCCGCGCTTTATCTCCGTTCCCGAAATATTCGACGGAAGCGTCATTTTTTCGGAAGAGGTTGAGGATATCGCCGCTTCTGCGGTCGTGCCGTCCGACGTTTCGGGGGTCGGCTTTTTGTCCTTAGCGCAGCCTGCCGACAGCATAAGGGCAACCGCCGTCAACAGAACCGCTGCCGTTATCAGCATTCTTTTCACTGCGGGGTCAAGCCTCCTTTTCACAGGTTTCTTCTTTTTTGTCCGCCCTGCCGAAGCTCGACGACGAGGCGGAATAGGGATTCAGATTCTTTTTCGGCTCATCCCGCACGCTCGCGCAGTCACCCGCCCAGCTGATGAGCAGAGTGCGTAGCAATATGATAAAAAACCATATTATGAGCAGCGAAGCGAACCACCATATGGAAATTTTAAGGATGAAATGGGCGGCAAGCAATATCCACGCGGGCACCGACCAGCCGAGGTTGAATACGAGGTTCATCAAAAAGCAGAGCATAAAGCCCCCGAAATCGCGTTTTCTCACGGTTTGTCTCCCCTTTCTTCAAATACATCCCAAATACTGCACATATATAATATCAAAAAAAATGTCCGAGCACACTACCCCCTCGGAGTAGTTTTGATCGAAGAATGCGAAAAGGCTCGGATATGCAATTTTACCGCACAACAAAAAGCCTGCGGTCGGAAGGGTCGGAGACAAGCTCCATATCGCTCAAATTTTCCTCAAGCACATCGAAGCATGAGGTGGCGACGGTCTTTATCTTCCCGTTTTTTTCCGCTTCGGCTCGCGTTATGCCGAAGAATTTGTCCATATTCATCATATCGTATTCCTGAAGCCCTACGCTGACGAGCTGCTCTGGCTCAATCTCTTTTCCGTTGAGCTCGACATTGAGCAGTCTCTTCTCCGAGCGGGAATAGACGACCCTGAGTCCGTGCGAGAGCTGGTAGAACTCCGTTTTTCCGTCGAGCGCCTCGTCGCGCAGAATATACATGAGCACCGAGCGCAGCTGTTCTCCGGTCAGATATATGCGCTCTATTTCATTTTTATACGGGAATATCTCCGCCAAATCCTGGAGCTGGACTATGGGGCCTAACTGCTCGTATCTGATACTGCCCGAGCCGAGCAGCATTATATCCAGACCGAGCGCATCCTTGAAAATATCGCTGAATATGCGCCCTATCTGCGTCTCCTCGTTGCGTTTGCGATGAAAATATTCCTCTTTGAAGCGGGTGACTACCCGACTGTATTTCACATCCGTCTGATTCTTATATTTTTCTATGACCCGCTCTAACTGAAGGTCGCGCTCGCAGTTGTCCTCGTTTATCGGAACGAGCTGCCAGGTGTAGCTGTCTATGCAATTGCCGTCGGTATCGACCGTGATATCAAAGCGGCCTATCTGCGAGGTGCCGTTCGCAGCCTGAACTATCGGTATCCCGGCGACTACCGCAGGCTCGCTGAGCATTGTGTGGCTGTGGCCGCCGATTATAATATCGACTCCCCAGCGCGGGTCGAGATTCGCGGCAAGCTCCTTGTCCGCCTCAAAGCCGATATGGGTCAGGAGAACCGTAAAGTCTATATCGACGGACTGATAGCTGTTGCATATCTTTCCGACCTCTGCCGCCGCCTCATAGACATCGAGGAACGAGCCGATGAGCTTATCCTGCTTTGTTTGCGAGAGCACCTGCTCGGTAAGAAGTCCGATAAACAGCACCTTCATGCCGTCAATCTCGAGAATCTCGTGGGATTTGAAAAGGCGCGTGCCGTTATTTTTCAGATATATATTCGCATTGATTATCGGGAACTTTGCGCAGCGCTCTATAAATAAAAGATGCGCTATGCCGTAATCCACCTCGTGGTTGCCGAGGGTCACGACATCGGGCGCTAAAATATTCATTATTTCAACGGTCGACAGTCCCTTGTACTCGCTGTCTATGAGCGAGCCGCGGAACATATCGCCGGAGATTGAATAGACTACATTTCGCTCCTCGCGGCGCACCTTGCCGACATAGCCCGAGAGCATGGAGACCCCGCCGATAAGCCTGTCATCGACCTCCTTGGCCATAAAGTCGCCGTGCATATCGTTTGAATGAAGGAGCGTAAGCTTTTTCAGATGTTTCATTTTATTGCACACTCACCGAAATATTTCGCCGATTTGATTATAACAAAACAAAAAAGAATACGCACTACCCGAAACGGGTAGTATTGTCAATAGAGCGGATTTATCCACCCGTTTGATATCATGTAGAAAGCGAGGTCGACCGACCTTGCGAAGCCTGTTTTTGCGAGCATATTCTTCTTGTGGTACTTCACCGTGTCCTCGCTGATATAGAGCTCGGCGGCAATCTCTTTGTTGGTCATATGCTTGCACATCAGGCGCAGTATCTCCATTTCGCGCTCCGTCAGCGGCGCCTCGCCCTGCGGCATGGGGATGGTCTTCGGCTCGGGGAAGCACCCGCCGCCCGACATAACGTCGCGCGCGGTCTGCTCGAACTCGGAGAGGCTGCGGCTCTTATATATGAATGCGTGTGCGCCCGCCTCCTTTGCGCGCGGGGCATAGGATATCTCGTCAAAGGCGGTCATAACTATCACTTTTATATCCGGGAAGGTGTCACGCACCTCTTTTGTTGCGCGAAGTCCCGATGCGCCGCCCTCGGTGCAGACGTCCATAAAGACTATATCCGGCGAGAGCTCGCCGCACATTCTCACTGCATGGTCGGCGCAGGAAATCCCGCCGACAACGCAGAAATCCCCGCTCTCGTTAAACAGGCGCTCAAGGGATTCGCGCATTGATTCGTGGTCATCCACAACCAGCACTCTTGTCACAGGGTTTCACCTCCGGGAATAAAGACTGAAAGGACAAATCGAGGCTTCGTTTCAACTCTCACGCTGCCGTCAAACAGCCCGACTTTTCTTCGTATCGAGCTGAGTCCGCCGCCCTCGACGGGCTCGGACTTAGGCGGAATACCGTTGTCGGTTATCCTCATGGAGAAATTGCCGCCGCTCTGTCCGAGAGATATGTATACCTCCGACGCGAGTCCGTGGCGCACGGAGTTTGTCACCGCCTCGGTTATTATATCCATACCGAGCCACGCAAGGCTCTCCTTTGCGGGCAGGTTTCCGTCTATAATAAGCGTCACGCCTATCTCCTGCATGAGTCGGCAGAGAGTCTCCAATCTGTCGGCGGCGGTAGTCACGGCCTCCCTGCCGCTGAGCTCCTCCGGCAGGTTATAGGCGAATCTGCGAATAAGCTCCTCATCGGGCTCCTCGCCCTCGCGCAGGCTGCGGAAAAGCAGGGCGAGGCGCTGACCCAAAATATCGTGGAAGCGGCTGCGGATTCTCAGCATCTCCTCCTCGCGGCATAGAAAACGAACCTCGGATATCATCTCCTTGAGCTCGAGTCCTCTGCTCTGAAGCATGGCGCGCTGTGCGTTGAGCTCATTCGTGAGCATCCACTGCTCGGTAACGTCCGCCGCCGAAAGCTGAACATAGCGTCTGTTTTTAATATATATATCGCATCTTGTGAAGAACCAGACCTTGCCGTCGGGCAGGATAAACACGGTTTTTCCGTCGATAACATTGGAGCTGCAGCTGTCCGAGACATCGCCCGAGAGCAGGCGTTCGTAGAACTTCTTTCCGTCCCTGTAAACCTCGCCGCAGAGCACCTGCATGAGCCTCTGCATACGTCCGTTTACAAGCAGTATATTTCCGTCCGGCTCGCAGAAAAGCAGACCCGAATGGAGCTCATCGAGCGCGAGCTTGACGGAATCGCGCGACAGCTCGTTTTTTATATCCCTGCGGCACACGCGCATAAGCAGCAGCGCGCGGGCAATCAGCAGAAGCTCCGCCGCGCAGAAGATGACCGCCGCCGCTTTGTACGGCAGGAGGTCTATATACGGCAGGGAGACGGACGAGACGACCGCACAGAGCAGAACATCATAGACTCGGCCGACACAGGCTACGGCTATGCACGACGCGGCAACCGCCGCAAACACGCCGTATCTCATCACCTCATATTCGCTGCCCGCGGGCAGGAACATCCAAACGTTCAGCTGAGCGCGCGCGACGATAATGAGCATAACCAAGCTTTGAGCCGTGACCGCTGTCTGAGAAATATATGCGGCCGTGCGTTTTCTGTCCCTGAACGCACTGCGCACCACCGTATAGACGAGCGCAGCCGTCTGAAAGCCGACGCAGAAAACAGATATCATACATATGAGCACTCTGGCGGGCTCCGTGAGAGAGTATAAAAACATCAAGGCGCTTTCCCTCCCTTCGGCACGCGCAGACTGATGCCCGCAGTCTCATCGAGATCCTTTACCGACACTGTGCCGCCGACACCCTCGACTGCCTTTTTCAGTTCGTCGCTCATAAACTCTTCGCCGCCGTCAAAGGATGAGGGGAGCAGCTTCATCTCCGTCATGCCGTCTGTATCGGCAAGACGCTCGAGCAGCGTATTTTCTTCACCCGCGCACGAATCAAGCACGGAATAGAAGAAATCGTACATCACGCTGCCGCAGCGCGGAGACATCGAGCCTTTTGTGGTGCAGACGGTGCTTATTCTGATATCGGCGTAGGACGCGAACTCGGAGAGCTCGTCGATATAGACAGCCAGCTCCTCCGCAGGCATATCCCCACCCTCCTGCTCCTTGAAGAACAGGCTGCATCTGCGCTTTATGTAGCACATCAGCAGAGTTATTCGGGCGATGTCCCGCTGCTTGTTGTTCGAGCGTTCAAGCCCGTCTATCATATCGTTCATGCGCTCGAGGTGGCGTTCCATCTCGGCGTTTAAAAGCTCCATGAGGCGCACGTTTTCCTCCGCCGCGGCGAGCCTGTACTTGCTCTCGCGCTCCGTGACAAGGAGCTTGTTTGCGGAGGTCAGCTTCAAGACGTTTTCGCGTATCTCCTGCTGCATATTGAGTATCTCGGCGATACTCTCCTGCCAAACTATCATGCCGCCCGGTATGCCGTCGGCGTAGAGCAGGGTGTCGCCGTGCAGAAGAAGAGGATGCTTTATATCGTCGCGGAGCTTTTCCCAATCCTCGCGCGATATCGGCCGAGCACCGGCAGAGCTGAACTCGGCATTGCCCTCGGAGTCAATTATCTGCATTCTCAGGGGTGAATTGGAAAAGAGCACGGCATATTTTTGATTGACAGGCACAAGTCCCGTTCTCATCGCAAGCTCCGCAAACGCGAGCGCAAAGACGCACGAGACGGTTGTTATATCGCTGTCGCGCGCCACGGGAACGCCTGCGGCATATGCCGCGCAGTAAACGAAAAGAAGAACCTCGCTGAGTATCGGCAGAACGAGCCTCGAACGGTTGAAGCCGCGCATGGCCTTTCGCACCAAAATCGCGGTTGACAAAATCACCGCCGCGACGATAAAGGCAAAAATAAGATAATAGCCGAAGTTATATGTATAGCCTCCGCTGAAGGTTTTTATATCTTCAAACTTAAAAACCCAGCCGTGCAGGTCGTTTGTGAACACCGTCAAAAGCAAAACCGCATAGACGGCAAAGCCCGAGCAGACAAATATCTTGCGCTGCCGAACATTCCCGGAGGAATCGGTCATCAGAGACAGGATAAGCATAAGAAGCGGCAGACCCATCATAAAAACATAATAAGCATACCAGAGATAGCGCCCCATAACGGGGTTCCCGTCCGTCTGATATTTCAAAATACAGACGAGCATCCAGGCTATAACCATGCCGCCGAGCGCGCGGACAAGCATTCGGATATCCTTGCGCTGGACTCTACGCAGGGCAAAGCCCATCCAGATTATCGCCGTCATTATGACAGCCGCGCCCAAGAGCTTATGCTCAAACGATTCCGCAGAGGAATACAGACGGCTTCTGAACACTCCGCGTTTGAAAACGCTGATAAAATTCTCCGTCTGCCTCGCAAATTCTACGGCATCGTCTACCCTTTCGGCGCGCCCGTATTCGGACAGAGACGGATAGTTTTCGCCCTGAGCTTTGTCGGTACGGAAGCCCGCCGCGGCGATTGCATCCCCGACATTCTGCGAAAACTTCATCTCATAGCCCGACAAGACGCCGACTCCGTAGAGCAAAGTGCCCTCGGAGGGGATTATTATTTCGATATTTTTTCCCTCGCGCTTCATAAGCGCGGCCTGGTAATCCCAGCAGATATTGACGGGGGCGTCGATTTTACCGTAGCTCAGCCTTCCGCTTTTGTTGAGCTTATGCAGCAGGCCAACCGCCTCGCCGGACATATAATTCTTCTCAAGCCCGTAGGACACGGCGGCAAAAAGCATCCGCTCATACCGAGACGTAAAGCCCACGGGACAGGATATATTTTCGAGATCGCGCCAGCCTTTTATCTCCCCGTCAAAGCGCGAGCGGTCAACGGCGATAACGGCGGCGGTGGCAAAATGCTCATACCAAATTCCGCCTGTTCCCGCGTCTTTCGAGGCGCGTGCCTGAACGTCAAAGAGGGCGAACGCCTTATCCTCTCCGTCAACGGACGAGAGCAGAGATGAGAGACCTTTGCCGTCGCGGAGGGTGCAGTCGGGCGCGATGTCGCGGAGCAGGTCAATATAGGCGGGGTCCGTATCGCGGGCAAACACAGTCTTTTCGTCCGACTTTATATTACAGCCAGAAAAGCAAAAAACGGCGGCAAAAAGCAGGAGCACAGCGACACCGAGTCTGCCCTTGTGCATCCGCCTCACCTCCGTCCGTGCGCCGAAGCGCAAAATTTCCGATACAGTATACCGAGTTTATTATATTATACGCAACCGTTAATTTCAACAAAAAGCGTTCTGTTTTTGCCATAGTTTGCACAAAAAGGTCAATTTACGGGCGGAGTGTTGAAATAAATCGCCGGCGCGGAAAATTATCTTGATTTTCGGAATGATATCGTGTATAATACTTGCGTTCAGAATACCCGCCGGTGTGATGGAATTGGCAGACGTGCCGGACTCAAAATCCGGTGGTGGCGACACCGTACCGGTTCGACCCCGGTCACCGGCACCAATACCCCGTTCTTTCGAGCGGGGTATTTTTCTTTGCGGAACAAACTTTCCGCAGCCGGGCTGCGTGGAGACGTTTTTTGTCCTTAAAGTTTCGTCTCGGGAACACCGAACAACACGTGTCGGTATTTTGACCAAATTGCCGCCGTCCCTTTTGTGAAACCTGCTCAAATATATCCGTGTACTTGAAAAGCCTTTTTACATATGGTATAATCTTTTAAAATTATGTGTAAAATTTTGCACATGAATTCGCACATAAAAACCGTATCGAAAAACCACACAAAAGGAAGGTAGAAATGAGCAAAGGAAAAAACAAGGCGCCGAGCGGAGCTATTAAGCACAACACCTACACCGGCAAAGAGCTGACAGGTTACTTAGTAGGTCTCGCAGGACAGAACATCATCTACAACATCATCGCAGGCGGACTCCAGTACTACTGGCAGTCAATTATTTTTTTGCCGGCGATGGCCATCTCGGTAATATTCTTCGTCGCCCGCGTTTGGGATGCTATCAATGACCCGATGATGGGTTCGATAGTTGACCACACCAGAACAAAGTGGGGTAAGTGCAAGCCCTACCTCATGTTCGTCCCGATCCCGATAGGAATCATTACCATTCTCACATTCTGCAACAAGACATACACCGACTACACATCGACCGGTGCGCATGTACTGATTATCGCCTGGGCGGCAATCTCCTACATTCTCTGGGGTATGTGCTACACCGTCGGCGATATTCCGCTTTGGGGTGTAACCTCGCTTATGACCGACGATGAGAACGACAGAGCAAAGGCTCTCTCGCTCGCCCGTATCGTCGCAAACCTCGGCGCTATCGGTATGCTCATCACTTTCGCCGGAAAGGCACTCTCCCCCATGTTCCAGGAGAAGAAAGGCCTTGACCTTATTCATGCGGACAAGATGTCCTATATCATAATCGCCGTTATCCTTACGATATTCGCAACTATTCTCTTCCAGTTTTCCGGCTTCTCTGTAAAAGAGAGAGTTCAGCAGTCCGAAAAGAAGTACACCATGAAGGAGAACTTCAAAATCGCGATCTCCAACGATCCGTTCAGAAGGCTCCTCCTCTCGGGCATTCTCAGAAGCCCCATCATGCTTCTCTCGATCGTCGGTCTGTCGCTCGTTATGTACTACTTCTTCGACAACAACCTTGCCAATCTTGTTGTTGACGGCCAGCTTCAGATTATAAAAATCGTTCAGCTTCTGGTTATGGCTATCGGCCTTCTCGGCGGTATGATCATCGGTACTGCCGCCACGCCGAAGATGTCCGCAAAGTTCGGCAAGAAGCAGCTCTATAACTTCTATTCAATCGCCGGTGCAGTTCCCTATGCAATGATTTTTGTCGTCTATAAAATAGCCGGCGGCAACCTTATGCAGAACATGTTCTACGTCATCCTGATGGCTATAATGATGTTTGCGGCTTCCTGGGCAATGGGCTCGATAAACATTCTCCAGTCGATAATGATAGCAGACTGCGTTGACTACGAGGAGTACAAGAACGGCGTTCGCACCGACGGCGTGTTCTTCTCCGGCCAGTCCTTCATCACCAAGCTTGCAATGGGCGTTTCCTCGCTCATCTCCGGCTTCATTTATTCGGCTGTTCACTACACCGCCAAATACATCGAGACTCTTAACCTCGACCTGGCGGCAGGAAAGTATCATTTCTACGAGGCAAACGACGGAAAATACGCAATGGCGATGTTTCTGCTTATTTCCATTCCGCCCGCAATCGGCATGCTGCTCTCCGCTATCCCCACTCTCAAGTATTCGCTCACCGATAAGGAGCACACAAGAATCCTCAACGAGCTTATTGAGAGACGCGCAAGCAAGAATAACGGAAACAACGACTGATTGTCTCCGACAAATCAATAATCACGGCGGTGCAGCTCACTCGGGCTGCACCGTTTTTGATATGCATAAAAAATAACGGAGCAGGCAAAACCTACTCCGTTATTTTCTTTCGGGTTATTCGAGCGCCCCGTCTCCGCCCATGAGCGCAGTCAGCTCTCTGATACACTCTATCGGGAACGGCGGGGAGCACAGCGGTTTCATCGCTATGCTCATCAGCTTCATCGGGTTATCGTCCGCGGCGATGCGGTTTGAGGACAGAGCGCCGCATATGCGGCAGCGGTGGACTATCGCCCACTCGCCGTTTTTCCTCGCCCAGACCGCTATGGGGTCCATGATGCCCCCGCAGTCCGCGGCTCTGTCGCCCGGCTCGATATCGACGTGCAGGCTCGAGAGGCAGTTCGGGCAGTGGTTTCTGTGGTCGCTGCCCGCGCCCTGCGGCACTACAGTGCGCCCGCACACTTTGCAGACAAAAGTCTCGTTGCAGGCGTGAGTCTTGTAATAACCTTTTTCGTACTGTTTGCGTTTGTTTTCGCGATTCATTTTTCCTCCCGGGGATTGAGCTGCGGGAGGACGGCAGAGTGTGTTTTATTTGCCGACCTCCCGGTCAGCGTGCACTCTCCGATGATTTTGTGATAAACTTCAAACAAAATCTCCTTGTGTTTTTATTCAAGAAACGGTCAGATGACCGCTATCTCGTCTGTGTATTCCGCTCCGCACGGCATTATCGACGGCAGAGCAAGAGAGAACAGGTCGGCGGCGCGCTCCTCGATAGCGGAAATGTGCTTTGCGCGGTCGTTCAATTTTTTTATATCCGCCGCGCGCATGACTATCGGCAGCTTTGCGCTCGAACGCATGGCGCGCAGCTTTTCGCGTCCGATGGCGTTGAACCCGAGCACGCGGATATACGGCGGTATGCCCTCGCAGTCGGACGCTTCGATACCGAGCAGAAGAGCCGCAACGGCGCGCCTTATACGCGCATGGGAATAGCGCTTTGTCTTGGCGAGAGAATAGAGCTCCTCGAGCGAGGAGGCGCTGCGCGAGGCGGAATATATGCGATTTTCGAGCCCCTCGGAAATATCCGGCACTGCGGCTATTTTTTCTGGCGTTGAGATACGCAGGCACGCGAGGACGGCTTTTTCGAGGGCATTGATATCCGCCGGCGCTCTGCCCGCCCCTATCTCCGCTTTCAGTATCTCTGCGGCACTTTCGGGCATGAGATCGGCAAAGTTCTCCCCTGCCCTCACGCGGGTGCGTATGAGCGACGCGCTCGCAAAGGAGTTCACCGCCTCGCCGCTGTCGTGACCCGCTCCCTCGCGCCTGACGGCGAACGGAGCGAGCTCGGATTTGAGCGTATCTATCGCGCGTATATATTCAACAGCGAGTGTATCGTTCGGCGACGAGAGCACCGATGCAACACGGGGATCGAGCTCTTCCACGGCGCGCTGTCTCGCTGAAGCAAAGCTCACGCCGGAGAGCAGGTTTGCGCGCATACTCTCGCGCACGGTGTAGTCATCGACCGCGCGGGATGCGGCTCGGAGGAGTCCTATATCGGCACATTCGCTGCCGAAACTCAGCGTATCGACGCACCCCATGGCGTCGAGCAGCCCGACGGCACCTCTCGCAAAGGTCTGCGCTGCGGCGCACGCCCACGGGACAGGAAGCGAAACGACAAGATCCGCGCCGTTCATCAGAGCCATGCGCGCGCGGGCGTTCGGGTGCATCAGCGCAGTCTCTCCGCGCTGGACGAACCAGCTGCTCATCACGCACACAACCGCCGACGCGCCGTTTTCGCGCGTGCGGGCTATATGATATGCGTGGCCGTTATGGAACGGATTATATTCGGCAACGATGCCTGCGGTGCTCATCGGATTCACTCCTTTTCCGTTTTTCGACAATAAGACAGGGGAATTCTGCAAGAACTGCTTGAAAAATCATTTTATAATATATATAATATATCAGTAACGTGCTTGTTTCAAGCAAATCTTTATTATTTGGAGGCAATACTCTTGAAAATTCTTGTTATCAACGCCGGAAGCTCATCGCTTAAATATCAGCTCATCGACATGGACGGCGAGCAGCTTATAGCAAAGGGCATCTGCGAGCGTATCGGCATCGACGGTAAAATCAGCGGCAATACCTTCGACGGAAGAGAATTCAAATACAGCGTGGAGCTCAAAAACCACACTGCGGCTTTCCTCGAGGTCGAGAAGGTTCTCACTTCGACCTACAAGGTCATCGACGACCTCTCCGAGATCTCCGCTGTCGGCCACCGCATAGTCCAGGGCGGTTCTCTGTTCAAAGAGAGCGTTCTTGTTGACGAGGATGTTATCGCCGGCATCGAGAGCCTGTGCGATCTCGCTCCACTGCACAACGCCGCTCACATTCAGGGCATCCGTGCCTGCCGCGAGGTCTTCGGCGAGGATGTTCCGGAAGTTGTTGTTTTCGACAACGCTTTCCATTCGACCATGCCCCCCGAGGCATTCCTTTTCCCGCTGCCCTATGAGTACTACGAGAAGTACAAGGTCCGCCGCTACGGCTTCCACGGCACATCTCACCGCTTTGTCAGCGCACGCTGCGCCGAAGTCATGGGCGTTGACCTCAAGGACATAAAGCTCATCACCTGCCACCTCGGCAACGGCTCTTCCATAACCGCTATCAAGGACGGCAAGGTTATCGACACGAGCATGGGTCTCACTCCCCTCGACGGCTTTATCATGGGCTCGCGCTGCGGCGGAGTTGATCCCTCGGCTATCACCTATCTCCAGGAGAAAGAGGGCTGGACTCCCGCAGAGACAGCTGAAATCCTCAACAAGAAGTCCGGCGTTCTCGGCATCTCCGGCATATCTAGCGACGACAGAGACGTTCTCGCCGCCGCAGAGGCAGGCAACGAGAGAGCCGCTCTTGCAAGAAGCATCCAGCGCTATCAGATCCGCAAGTTCATCGGCGCATATGTTGCCGCGATGGACGGCGTTGACGCAATAGTCTTCACCGGCGGCATCGGCGAGAACACCTGCGACCTGCGTGAAGATGTCTGCAAGCATCTTACATATCTCGGCGTGAAGATCGACTGCGAGAAGAACCTCGAGCTCAGAAAGGGCAAGGAGGGCGAGCTTTCGACACCGGATTCAAAGGTCCGCGTTTTCGTTCTGCCCACCAACGAGGAGCTGCTCATAGCCAGAGACACCAAGGCTATCGTCGAGAAGCTCTGATATGAACGGCTGCAACACTTTTATATTTGACAGTTTACCGGAGAAGGAGCTTATCCCCCGGTTTGAGATAAGCTCCTTCCACTGGGAAAGAGACGGATATTCGCGCCCGGAGAGCTCCGTGCGGTTCTGCGCGGTTAAAAACGAGGGCTACTATGCTTTTCTTGAAAGCTCCGAAAGCCCCGTGCTCGCGAGATACACAAGGCGCGACGATCCGGTATATACCGACAGCTGCCTCGAAGTGTTCATTGCTCCCGTCAGCGGGCGCAGAGAATACATAAACTTCGAGATGAATCCGAACGGCGCTTATCTGTCGCAGTTCGGAAGCGAGAGAAACGGCCGCGTGTTCATAAAAGAACTGACCGCAGAGACCCCGCGCGTCAGTGCAGGAGTTTACCCTGACACTAAAGGCTGGCACGCTGAGCTCTTTATCCCGGAGAGCCTGATATCGGCGCTCTACGGCTGCGAGTTTTCGGTCAAGGAGGGCGAGATTCGCGGCAACTTCTATAAATGCGCCGACGACTCCCCGACCCCGCACTACGGTGCGCTCTTCCCCGTTGACAGCGTTTCTCTCGGCTTTCACAATCCCGAAAGGTTCGGCACTATCAAAATAATCAAAAGGTGATACAGATGCAAACGCAGAATGCTCCCTTTCCGCTGCAGCAGATAATCGATGAATTCGGTTTTGAGGGAGAATATATCGGCTACCGCGTTTCAAACGACGGTCATATAAACAACACTTTTGTTCTTGATTTCAAAAACGCTGACGGCAGCAGTACAAGCTACCTTGTTCAGCTGATAAACACAAATGTTTTCAAGAATCCAGACGAGCTGATGGAGAATATCGTCGGAGTCACGGGATATCTGCGCAACATAGTTATCGAGCGCGGCGGCGACCCGGAGCGCGAATGCCTCAGGGTGTTCTTCACAAAGGATGGCAAGCCCTATTTCAGAACAGAGAACGGCGAATGCTGGCGATGCTACAATTTCATCACCGGCGCGCACGCCTGCCAGTCCATTGACGACCCGAAAACATTCTTCAACGCCGCAAAGGCTTTCGGCACTTTCCAGTGCCTGCTCGCGGACTATCCGAGCAGCACGCTCCACGAGACCATACCGAACTTCCACAACACCCGCTCCCGCTTCGCCGACTTCAAGAAGGCAGTCGGCGATGATCTCAAGGGTCGCGCGGCGGGCGTGCAGGAAGAGATCGACTTTGTTCTCTCGCGTGAGGGTGACACGGGCATTCTCGTCGACATGCTCAGCAACGGCGAGCTGCCGCTGAGAGTCACCCACAACGACACGAAGCTCAACAACGTCATGTTCGACAACAAGACCGACGAGGGCATATGTGTAATTGACCTCGACACGGTCATGCCCGGACTTTCGCTCTACGATTTCGGCGATAGCATCCGCTTCGGCGCAAGCACCGCCGCAGAGGACGAGAAAGACCTCAGCAAAGTGAACTTCGACATTGAGCTCTACAAAGTCTACACCGAGGGCTATCTTTCCGCCGCCGGCAAGAGTCTGACCGACGCGGAGATTGAATATCTCCCCTTCTCCTCGAAGCTCATGACGCTCGAATGCGGTATGCGTTTCCTTGGGGACTACCTCAACGGCGACACTTATTTCCGCATTGACTATCCCGAGCACAATCTTGTCCGCGCCCGCACGCAGTTTAAGCTCGTTGAGGACATGGAGAAGCAGATGGACGAGATGAAAAAGGTCACACAGGAGATATACGAAAAAGTCTGCAAATAAAAACGCCATACGGCATGGAGGGTCAGAGCTATGTTATCTCTGATGGACGAGCGTCAGCTCAGGCACAGTCTTGCCCTCTGGACGATGAAAAACAGCCGCTTCGCGCCGCAGCCCGGAAGCTGCGAGGAAGCGGCTTTTATCAAAACTTACGCTGTGCCACAAACAAGATTTGAGCGCGTCAATTCTGCCGTCTCTTCAAACGGCAGACCGCTCTCGATATTCCGCACCGTTATACGCCTCGCCGACTGGCAGTCGCGAAACGGGCAGGAATGCGCGCTGGTCTATCTCAAGGCAGTTGAGACGGACACGGACAGTCTTGGCAACACTGCCGAGATCACTCTGGGCTATTCAATAGTCAGCAGGTGATATACTTTCTTATTGCGGGATAGACCCGCTTTGCGATGAACGCGAGCAGCAGGCAGAAAACGGCATCCTTCGGAAAGGTCGTGAACACGCAGGCGCTCATCATCTTCATGAAGCCCGGATATGTATTGAGATAGAGCCGGGTGATAAAATAGAAATATACAGTACCGATAATATATATTATCACAGTGCCCGCGAGCGCGGCGGAGAAGAGCTTCCAAAATGTGCGCTCTTTAAGATGCTCGACGATGAAGCCCGTGACGGCGGACGCGACAAGGAAGCCGATTATAAATCCGAATGACGGCTTCAGCACACAGGCAATTCCCCCGCCGTAGGTGAACACGGGCACTCCGCAGAGACCGAGGATAATATACGCCGCAACGCTCAGCGACGAGCGCCACGCGCCGAGCAGCATCGCAGAGAGCAGAACAAATTCGAGCTGCAAGGTTATCGATATCATCGGCAAAGGTATTTTTATAAATGTGCCGAGGATTATCAGGGCGCACGAAAGCGCACACACGGCGGCGGTCATCGCCCTGCCTTTTGAAGTCATTTTACTTTTCATTCTCTCACCTTCCGGGAATTGGATCGCATTTGATTATATCACAACAACTATACAATCAATTCAACAAATCGACTTTTCAGCGTGAAAATGCGCTTAGAAATACATAAAAACTTTTTTTATAGCTGGAGGACAGACTGATGCAAGAGCTGATTAAAAGAAACACGCCGGAGATTGCCGACAGGTTCGCACTCGAAATCGAGGACAGGCGCGAGGGCAAGAGCTTCTATGAAATCGAGGCGTGCGGCGACAAAATAGTTCTGCGCGGCGACTGCAAGATAAGCCTTGCAATGGCATATTACAGATACCTGAAGGACTGCTGCGGGGTCAATCTCGCCCACTGCGGCAACGACAGGATAGGCAATATAACCGAAGCTCCCCTGCCCGCGGGCAAGACAGTCCGCATTATCGAGCAGGACAAACGCGCCTACATGAACTACTGCACGTTTTCGTATTCCGCCCGCTGGTGGGACTGGGAGCGCTGGGAGCGCGAGATAGACTACATGGCTATGCGCGGAATAAACATGCCTCTGAGCATAGTCGGCTACGAGGCGGTGCTTTTCTATACCCTGCGCGACCTCGGATATACGGACGACGGAGCGCTCAATTTCATCAGCGGCCCCGCATATCTGCCGTGGCAGCTCATGGGCAACCTCGACAGCTATTTCAGCCTGACGGACAAAGCTTATGTTGACAAGCGACTTGAACTCGGCAAGAAGATAATCGACCGCGAGCTCGAGCTCGGCATGACACCGATTCAGCAGGGTTGCTCGGGTCAGGTACCCTCAACAATTCTTCGCGTGCTTCCGCACACGAACGCATACAATGTCCCCTCATGGTGCGGGTTCCCCGTAACATATCAGATAGACCCGCTCGACAAAAACTTCAGAAAATTCGGCATGGCTCTGCTTGAAAAGCAGCGCCAGCTCTTCGGCGCGCACCACTATTATGCCTGCGACCCGTTCCACGAGAACAAGCCCCCAATAAAGGGTGACAAGTATCTCCAGAACGTCGGAAAAGCTATTTCAGAGATGTATACAGCTTTCGACTCTCAGGCAGTCTGGGTCATGCAGGCATGGTCCCTGCGCGAGCCGATAGTCAAGGCTGTTGACAAGGACAAGCTGCTCATTCTCGACATCGACGGCAGCAAATGCGAAAAGACCGACGGCTTCTGGGGATACAACTTCATCAGCGGCACGCTCAACAACTTCGGCGACAGAAACACACTCCACGGTTCGATAGACGCGCTCGCCGAAAACAAGTTCATGGAAGAGCGCGAAAAATATCCGAATATTGTCGGCACGGGACTTTTCATGGAGGGCATTTTCCAGAACCCGCTGTATTTTGACCTCGCTTCGGATATGCTCACGCGAAGCGACAAGCCGGAGCTTGATTCATGGCTCAAGGACTACGCCCGCCGCCGCTACGGCAGCGACGAAGCGTGCCTTTTCGAAGCGGTCAAAGATATGCATGAGACCTGCTACAGCAAGGCTTGCACAGGACGCGAGACTGCGTCGATAATCTGCGCCCGACCCGCATACGAACAGCGCCACACCGCGCCGAACGATGTGTTTGAGCTGAGATATGACAACGAGAAGCTGCTCAACGCGCTCGAAAATCTGCTTAAAGCCGAACACGCTGATACGGACGGATACAGATTCGATGTCTGCGATCTGACGCGCCAGGTACTCAGCAACTATGCAAAAGATCTCTACAAGCGCAGCATAAGCGCATTTGACAACAAAAATATAAGTCTTTTTGAAAAGAGTGTCAACACATTCGTGCGCCTGCTCGAAGATGTTGACAGGCTGCTCATGACGCGCCCCGAACTGACGCTCGGCGAGCATGTCAGACAGGCTAACGCCTATGCCTGCTCCGACAAGGATAGGCAGAATTTCGAGCTCAACGAGCTTTATATGCTGACCCTCTGGGGTCCCGCGCGCTCCTCGCAGCTCTATGACTACGCATGGAAAGAATGGGGCGGCATGATAAAGACTTTCTATCTGCCGCGCTGGTATTCGTTCTTCGAGCAGATGGCGGTCAACTTCAAGAAGCGCAAATGCACATTCACGACCACAAAGCGCCGCTATAACGAGCGCGAGGACTTCGACGGAACTTCGTTCTACAAGAGCGTTGAAAAATTCGAGAACAAATGGCTCTCGACCTACAAGCCCGAGCAGCCCTCGGAGGAGGACACGCTCGAAGTCGCGCGCGAGCTGTTTGACTTCTATGCGCCGATGATAAGAGGTGTTCAGGCATGAGCGTTGAGCCGCAAAGAAAAGGCGGAGACAAGCTTGACCTATATGAACGCCAGATAAATATGCTCGACACCCTGCTCCAACACGGGGCGATATCCGAAGCGCAATACCAAAAGAGCGCGGGTGATTTAAAAAAACTGATGTTCCCGCAGGGAGTACCGAAAAGATAAAAAATCAGCCTTCGATTCACAAAAGAACCGAAGGCTGATATATTTTTGCTTATTTGCTGTTTTTGCCGTGTGAGCCGGAATGACTGCCGTAACCGTAGCCATACCCGTAATGCTTGCCGTAGCCATATCCGTAGCCGTATCCGCGGCGCGATATCGAATAGTTGCCGTAGCCGCCCTTGCTGCGGTCGGTCGAGATATTGTAGACGCATCCGGCAAGATCCGTTCCGCCCTGAGTGAGGTCGCTGACAGCCTCGAGTATCGCGGGAACGGGGAAAACATCCTCGCGGATAACAAATATTGACGAGTCGGTGTATTTGGCGCATATCGCCGCATCCGCAACAATTCCGATGGGAGGCGTATCGATGATAATATAATCGAACTTTTCTCTTGCCGCTGCGATGAACTCGCCGGTCTTGGCGTTTGAAAGCATCTCGGTCGGATCCGTTATGCTCTCGTCGCCTGCGAGGACGAACATCTTATATTTCTCAATATATTTTATCGCATCGCTCGAATTTTTCGCGCCGTTGACGACATCAGCTATGCCGTTACCGGAAAGATTGCTTATGCCGAGATTCTTGAGCACGGACGGCTTTCTGAGATCGGCATCGACGAGCAGGACGGAATATCCGTTCTGCGCAAGCGCGAGCGAGAGGTTGACGGCAACGGTCGTCTTGCCCTCATTGGCTCCGGTGCTCGAAACGACGAAGCTCTTGTAACCGCGCCTGCCGTTGAGCAGTTCGAGCTTCGTTCGCATTGCTTTATATGTCTCAACGAACGCAAAGCCGCAGGCCTTGTCGGTTATCAGCAGCTCTCGGTCGCCGTGGGCGGATTTCTTATAGAAACGCTCGCCGCTGGGCACCTGCGACACCTCGCCGATAACATTGAGCTGAAGCTTGTTCTGGATATCCTCCTGGCTTCTGACGGTGTTGCGCACAGAATCCCTGATTATTATAATGAGCGCACATATAACTGCACCCGCAAGAGCGCCGATGATGGCGTTGCGTACTGTACCGACGGACTTGTCCGGCTTTGTCGGCAGCTCCGGCTCGTCGCAGAGATGGATGCTGCCGCCCGAATAGACCCGAACGACATCTTTATATGTATCCTTGACAGCCTGCGCGAGCTCATAAGCCTCCTCGGGCGAGGAAGCAGTAACGGTCATATCGATAATGCTGCTGTCCGTCTTGCGGGACACGGCTATCATCTTCGCAACCTGATCCGCAGTTTTCGGATACGACTTGCACTCGGCGGCTATCGCGTTGCACATAGTGCGCCCGGTCATAAGATGGACGAAAGTATTCGCCATATAAGCCGATGCCGACATATCGTTATAGGAGACGGAATTCTCCCCCGATGACGAGAGGTCTTTTTCGGACTTATTGTTGACGATAAACGTCATGCTCAAAGTATAAGTCGGCTCTTCGACTGCCTTGGTTATCACTGCGCATGACGCGCCGACCACCAACGCGACAAGTATCAGAAGCCACAGCCTTCTCAGAAGAAGACCGAACGCATACATGATGTTCACTTCGACTCCGTCGCTGTCGGTATCTTTTCTAACTATCTTACTCAATCACATATCCCCCACTTCGTCAACACTCATCAAAGAGTATCGACAATCTTTCTTCCTATTGAATCATAGAATATCTCGTGCTTTTCGACCTCGGAGAGCTTGTAGCAATTCCTGCCGTCAAAGACCAGAGGTCTCCTCATATACTTTTTGTAGTTATCCAGCGGATATTCTACGATTTTTTCCCACTCAGTCATTATGAAGCAAACATCCGCATCTGTCAAGGCTTCGTCTATATTCTCGGCAAAGTTTATTGCACAATCCGGATAGCGCTTTCTGAAATTTTCGACACCCAGCGGATCCCACGCGATTACACTCGCGCCCTCATTGATGAGTATATCTATATTCTGCTTTGCGGGCGCTTCGCGCAGATCGTCGGTGCCGGGCTTGAAAGTGAGTCCTATTATCGCCACGCGCACGCCCCTGAAATCCGGGAAGAATCTGCGCGCTTTATCAATAAGCTTTATACGCTGTTCGCGGTTGACATCGATAGTCGCTTTTACTGTCTTGAGCTTCACTCCGGCGTGGTCGCTCTGGAAATTAAGTGCTTTCGTATCCTTCGGGAAGCAGCTACCGCCGTAGCCTATTCCGGCTTTTAAGAAGTTCGAGCCAATGCGCCTGTCCATTCCCATTCCGCGGGCAACCTCTTCGATATCCGCGCCGACTATCTCGCAGAAGTTCGCAATTTCATTTATATAAGAAATCTTGAGCGCAAGGAAGTCGTTGGAGGCATATTTTATCATCTCGGAGCTTCGCACGCTGACATGTACTATCGGCAGTTCGAGCGGAGCATACATCTTTTCAACGATTCTGTAAGCCTGTTCATCATCCGCACCGATAACTATTCTGTCGGCGTTGAAAGTGTCCCTGACCGCCGTGCCCTGCGAGAGAAACTCGGGGTTTGAGACGACGAAGAAATGAAGATTCGGGCGGCGCTCGCCTATTCTGCGGCGCACGTTCTCGCAGGTTCCGATCGGCACGGTAGATTTAACAACCACGACCGTTCCGTCGCTGCAATTGTCGGCGATGCTGTCCGCAGCGGAGAACACGGCGCTTAAATCCGCGGAGCCGTCCTCCTTCTCGGGCGTACCGACGCCGATAATAATGACCTGTGCTTCGGAATACTTCGTCACATCGTCTGTAAACTCCAGGCGCTCGCGGTTTTTGAGCATGAGCTCTTCGAGTCCGTATTCGTAGATGGGAGAGATGCCCTCTTTGAGCATTTTCAGTTTGCCTTTGTCAACATCGAGGCAGATTACATCATGCCCGACATCGGCAAGCGTGACCGCGGTAACAAGACCCACATAGCCTACTCCCGCAACGGCAATTTTCATAACATGCGCACCTTCATTCAAGATTCATATATGTTTTCTTTTTTTCGTCCTTTAGCTTCATCGCGCAGAAACATAGCGTCAGCATTATCTGGACATTATAATCGTAATATGATATCAGCGTAGTTTCGCCCACTGCGGTTGCCGCAAGCAGCAGGAACATTGTGACGCAGAGCCTCTCTCCTCTATACGCTCTGCGGCCCAAGCCGATAAGAAGGTAAATATAGTACCAATAATATGTTATCAATCCGACTACTCCGAGACCGGAAGCCAGCTCGAGATAGTTGTTATGAGCATAAACGGAAAGTCCGTAGATCTGCTCTATCTGATAGGTGTTGTTTCCGAGTCCGATACCGATTATCGGATGGGAATAGAATATCTGCGAGGATATCTCTGCCAGACCTTTTCGCAGCGTAAGGCTTCCGTCGGCGGACGCATCGTTGCCGACAAGATAATTGAGCATCTTTTCGAGTCTGAAGCCCGCCGCGTTATAGAGCGCGGGAACCTTCAAAAACGCGATTCCGATACCGACCACTGCCAGCGCCATCAGAACAAGCCTTAGCAGATAAAAACGCTTATTGACATAGAATATCAGCATCGTGAACAGAAGAAACGCTACGATAAGCAGCGCTTTTCTCGACGACGAGAGGACTATATAGAGCAGCTCGAACGCCGTACACAGATAATAGGCGCGCTTTTTATAGTAATATGCCTTGCAGAACGATATCGCCACGGCGACGACGCAGATATAGGCTATCGTATTGATATTATTGCCCGTGACATTTTCGTAGCCTATGCGCCCGAAAAAGCCGGAGAACCACATAGAATACGGCGTTCTGACAAATATGGAGAAAATCATTATCATTACCGCTGCGGTGAACAGCGCGGTAAATCGCTCAAAATCCTCGCGCGTCTCTATATAAAGAGTCACGCAGTAGCAAAACAGCATTACCTGAAGCATTCGCGGTATATAATGTAAAGTATAGCTGACATTATATGCCGCCCAGAGGGACGAGACGACGCAGAGCAGAACAAAGATGCCGTACCATATCGTCGGGAGCTTAATCGAGATGCTCGGTCTGCCGAGTATGCGGACAAAAAAAGTCAGTCCGACAACGGAAATGAGCGCCGCGTGATATATATAATTTCGCTCTCCGAAGCGGAAGTTAAACGCAAACAGAACGGTGAGCATTGCGACGATAGAGAGGTCAAGCAATATCTCCAACGCGGACCGTTTTGAGTCTATTTTCAGTTTTCCGTTTCTGAGCTCTATCATATTTGTCCCCGATCGGCAAATCTATAAAACGAGTATAACATACCTGACAGCTATTCTTTACTCCCGCCAAGCATAATAAGGTGCTTTTTCTTCAAATATTAAGCATTTCTAAAGTCAATCAGACCGTGACATCGCAGAGCTCCGCGCCGACAAATGCGGCGAGCTCCTTCGGGTCGAGGCACAGCTGGAGTCCGCGCTGACCCGCGCTGACATATATTTTTTCAAAATCAGATGCGGTGGAGTCGATAAAAGTCGGATACTGCTTTTTCATGCCTATCGGCGAGCAGCCGCCGCGCATATAGCCGGTAAGCGAGATGAGCTCCTTGACATGGATCATCTCAAGGCTCTTGACCCCGGCGCATTTCGCGCATTTTTTGAGATCGAGCTCCGCACCGACCGGGATGCAGAACACGAAAAGTCCGTTCTTCCCGCCGCGGGTGACAAGGGTTTTGAACACCTGATTCGGGTCGAGCGAGAGAGCCGCCGCCGCATGGACGCCGCTGAGGTCGCTCTCGTCGTAGTCATATTGAAGCACATCGTATTTTATCTTCGCTCTGTCGAGCATTCTCATTGCATTTGTCTTTGTCATGATTTTCACACTCCTGCCATGATATGCATAGTCCGCAGCTGCGTTGAGGATATTCTGTCGTTGACCGAATATGCGTGCTTCTCGAGGTCGCCGCATATCGCGTCGGTTAACCCCTGATTTTGCAGCTCGGTTATTATCATCGAGGCAATGTCCTCGACGATATCCGCCTTCGCCGAGGCGGTCACCGGTTCATTGTCCGAAGATATCAGAAATTCAAATGTATCGGCAAGCTCCGAGAGCTTTTCGAGCTCGCGCATTGCCCTGAACGCCCATTTATAAAACGGGCGGTATTTTCTGTTGAGCAGGAACACCGCCGACATGGCGTGATCTGCAAATTCTATCATCGCGAGTTGGGCGCCGCCCGTCTCGCCGTGGGAAATACAGCGCTTGAAATTATACTGTCCCGCCTGCGCCGCCATTATAAGATGACCTGCAAGCTTTTTGAGTCTGACATCCTGCGGCATATCGAGAAACGACTGACGGATGCGTGAAAACTCGCCGAGATCGTCGCGGAAAACCTCGCCGTTCGTCGCCGCCGCAAGGCAGCTGTCGGGCGTAGTCATCCACTGATTTACAGAATCAAAGCCCGTGCGCGAGCCTGTTTTCGCGAGATAGAAGTCCCCCGTTTTTATAACTCCGTGGCGGCTGCCGCCGACGGGGCTTATTTTGAGCCTGTCAACGCCCTCAAAGCTCTTCGGGAGCTTCGCATAGGCACGTTCGAGCTTAAATTCAGTACTGCTGTCGATATCATCGGGCACGAAGATGCAGAATCCCGGCTCAAAATCATGGTCGCGCGATATATCATCGTCATAGCCGAAGCACTCCGAGCCGTCGCCGACAAGACCTATCGCAAGCTTATCTTCAAGCTCCGGGAATTTTTCATGGAGCATCGGCGCACCGTATGTTTCATAGAATTTTCTTGAAAGCTCAAGCCCTTTCATATATCTCGTCCGACCTCCTTTTTATCTCCTTGGCGGTCATGAACCAACCGTAATATTCAAAAGTCGGTGCGCATTTTTCGCAGACGAAAGCGTAGTTGCCGTCGAGCGCATTTGATTCATCGAGCAGAAGATTTTCAGCCTTTTGCAGGCAGTCGGTAATGAACTCCGACGCGTTTTCGAGCCCCTGCTGCGCCTCTGCGGCATTGGCGAGGTTCAGATATGTTATCGCCGTTTCGGGCTTTCCGCCGGGCAGTGCGCTCATAATTTTTATCGCCTTTTGATAGAGTTCACGCGCCTGCTCGTATTCTTTTAGAGACACGCAGGCGAGCGCCATATTGTTATAGAGTCCGCCGAGGCGCGCGTCCCCGGGCGGGAGAAAATCTTCGTAGATGCTCTTCGCCTCGCTGTAGCGTTCGAGGGCTTCGCGCGGGCGGTCAAAAGCTTCGCAGACTGTTGCGGCATTGAGGCAAACAGTAGCGGCGGTTATCGAGCCGCCGAGGGACAGCGTTTTCACAAGCTCGTCCGCCTTTTCCGCGCTTTCAAAAGCTTTGTCTTTCAAGCCCATTTTGCGGTAGAGACCCATGAGTTCGTTGAGCACCGCGAGCTCGCCGCGCTTGTCGCCGCCCATTCGGGCTTCGGAGAGCCAATATTCAAGGTGCCTGCGCGCCGCGGGCATATCGTTATGGGAGAGCAGAGTATCGAGCCTGTCCACAACGCGGTCAACGGGGATAAACGACACATTCGCGTTTTCATCCGGATAATAGAAATCGGTACAGCTCGGGCATCTCGGCTCTTTGTAATCTTCGGGGTCAAGGCTCATATCAAAGCTCCTTTCGGCATCACTGATGCGTTTTGAAATAGTCGTCCGAAACATCGCGCAGGAAACGATACATCGGCGCGAATTTTTTGTATATCCCCTCGAGGCGGGTTATTATCCCGTCGTTCCCGATATCAGAAAGCTCATCGGAGGCGAACACAAAATAGAGATACTTTGCGTTGTAGAAATTTTCAAGTCCTGCGGGGCAGTCGGGCTTCGGACGCTTATAGCACTCGGCATCAAGCATGGCTCCCGTTGAAAGAGCCAATTTCACAGCCTTCTTGAAGCCCTCCGGGTCGTTTCGCAGATGCTCTCTGAAAACCTCCATATAGTCCGCCGAGACTTCGTATGTTCCGACGCCGCACGACCACGCGCGCGGAGTGACCTCGAACCACATACATGGATACATATGCCACTCTTTTTTCGGGCGCATGAACATTATCCACATATTCTCGCGGTAGAGGTGCTTGTCGTGGGTATAGCGCGTATCGCGGCGCACCCTCGACACCATCTTCGTCGGTATGGTATTCATGAACGGGTCGATGTCGAGCATCATGTCGCTGAGCGACGCCGCTATTTGGCGCATCGGCACGGTCATGTTTGCTTTTATCTTCTCTTTATTCTCCTCATAGAACGCCTTTGAATCATTGAAGCGGTTGAGCTGCATGAGAAAAAGCGCATCCTGAGTTATTCCCTTGAAATCGCTCATCAGATAAGTCCCCTGTCGTGCATTGCCTGCGCCGCGAGCATGACGCCCGCCTTGGCGCTGTGGAAATTGAAGCCGCCCTGCATCCATGCGGCATAAGGCTCTCTGAGCGGAGCATCCGCAGAGAGCTCTATCGACGAGCCCATGGTGAACGCACCAGCCGCCATAATGACCTGGCTGTCATAGCCGGGCATGTCCCACGGCTCGGGCACGACGAACGAATCGACCGGCGCACCCGCCTGCATTCCCTGGCAGAATGCGATAAGCGCTTCGGGCGTTCTGAGCTGGACGGTCTGAATGATATCGAATCTCTCCTCGTCGCTTGTCGGAGTGACATCAAATCCGAACTCTTCAAACAGCGCGGCGGCAAAGACTGCAGTCTTGAGCGCCTCGCCGACGATATGCGGAGAATTGAATATGCCCATGAACAGCTCTCTGTTCTGTCCGAGCGACGCGCCTACTTCTCTTCCGAGACCGGGGACGGTGGCTCTGTAGGCGCATTTCTCGACAAGATCCGCCTTGCCCGCTATGTAGCCGCCGTTTTTGGCTATTCCGCCGCCTGCGTTCTTTATAAGCGAACCCGCCATTATATCCGCGCCGACCTGCACAGGCTCAACACGCTGGACGAACTCGCCGTAGCAGTTATCGACAAAGACTATCGAATCGGACACGCTCTTGACTGCCTTTGCGATCTCGGCTATCTTCTCGACCGAGAGGCTCGGGCGCAGGGTATAGCCGCGCGAACGCTGGATATAGACGAGCTTCGGCTGCTTTGCCTTAACCGCTTCGGTTATCGCGGGAATATCCGGCTCGCCGTCAGCATTCAAATCGACCTGTTCATATTTCACACCGAAATCCTTTAGCGAACCCATGCCCTCTCCGGTGATGCCTATAACGGGGTGTATGGTGTCATAGGGCTGACCGGTGACGCTGAGCATTGTGTCACCCGGACGGAGAAGCCCGAAGAGCGCGACGCCGAGCGTATGCGTGCCGCAGGCGAAGCTGTGGCGCACAAGAGCCGCCTCAGCGCCGAACGCGCTCGCAAAAACTTTATCGAGCGTCTCGCGTCCGCGGTCGCCGTAGCCGTAGCCCGTGGTCTCGGTGAAATGGCTCTCGCTGACCCTGTTTTCGATAAAAGCGGCGAGCACCTTCTGCTGATTATACTCAGTGTTTTTCTCAATTCGCGCGAAGCTGTGTTCGGCGCGCTCAAGAGCCCTTTCGGAAGCATTGAGTATTTTCTCATCAAATTTGAAAAATGTCTGTTCCATGTTATATTTCCTGTTCTGTATCATATTCGGCCCATCTGCCGACGGGCACAAAGCCCGATTTTTTATAAAACTCAACTATACTGCCGTCCTTGCAGAAGAGCTCGACTCTCCTGCCCTCGGACGAATATCTTTCGGCGAGCGTCAGCACCGCCTCGCCGCCGAGTCCCCTGCCGCGCATATCCTCGCGTGCGGCAACGCAGCCGAGAAATGCTGCCGAATCGGCGACAAACAGAGCACAAGCGCACGCCGCGAGCGTTTTGCCGCTGTATATCACGCTCCACTGAGCGGTATCTCTGTTCATGCGCCTCGACACATCTGCAATCCACTCGTCGCGCCCGCCGAGACGGTCGAAGCCCGAAGAAACGAGCAGCGAATATACATCGCGCAAGTCGGGATATCTCGGCATCTGAGCTTCGCCGCGCAGAGGGCGCAGAAGATGCTCGAATCGGACTATATTGCCGCTTCTTGTCGGCGAAAGTCCGAGCTTTTGGCACACGCTTTCTTCGCAGGAGAGCGTTGAAAAGCCTATGATTTTGAGAAACTGCCAGAGCTCTTCAAAATCTGCATCCGGTTCGGCGCTCAACACGACGCTGTCATAAATGCGGCAGACTGCGGCGGTTATAATATTCTCGTCATTTTGCTGAACCCAAAAACGAACGGCGGCGGAATCGGCGGAATAAGTTTTCAGATATCCGGCGATTTTCGTGCCGAAAGCGTCGCGGCGGCAAAAATCAAGAAGCTCTTTTTCTTCAGCCAGTTTAAGCATTGGCAAGCTCCCCGAGCATCACTTTTGCAAGGCGGAGGACATCGTCTCCGTCGCTCATTTTTATCACGCACGAGGGCGAGTGGAGATATCTGCACGGGAGCGAAATTGCGAGAGTTTTGACTCCGCCTGCGCTGACATGGATAGCCTTCGCGTCGTTTCCGCCGGCGACCATTGTCTTTGTCTGTATCTTTATGCCGTTTTCCTTTGCCTTTTTGAACGCAAGCTCATAGAGGTCGTGGTCATAGATAGTGCCCCTATCCATAAAGCCGACGACTGCACCCTCGCCGAGAGCGCAAACACGCTTTTCGCCGTCAACGCCGGGGATATCCGCGGCAGTCGTGGTTTCGAGCACGATGGCGTAATCGGGTCTGATGCTGAACGCCGAAGCTTTCGCGCCGCGCGTGCCAATCTCCTCCTGAACGCTGAACGAGAAATCCGCGTCATACTCGAGCTCGCTCTTTATCATCTCAACCATCACGGCGCAGCCCATTCTGTCATCGAGCGCTCTGCCCTGAACGAAGCCGTCGCCGAATTTTCTTATTCCCGAGTCGAACACCACAGTATCGCCCAAAGAGACATGTTCGCGCGCCTCGTCCGCCGACTCCGCGCCGATATCGATATACATCTCATCAGCCTTCGGCATATTGAGTTCCTCTTCTTTGGAGAGCATATGAATCGGCTTGAGACCGACAACGCCGCTTATCTCTTTATCGCCGACCTTCACGCTTCTGCCGAGATAAACACGGGGATCGACGCCGCCGACGGCAGAGAATTTGAGCATCCCCTCATCGGTTATATAAGTGACGATCATGCCGACCTCGTCCATATGGGCGTCGAACATAACTTTATTTTTCGCGGGGCTCTTTCCCTTTTTGTGCACGATAAGATTGCCGAGCGGATCGACGCGCCAATCGGCGAAGCCGTCTATCTCGGAGATTATGAACTCGCGCACCTTATCTTCCCTGCCGGACACGCCGCCTATCGAGCAGAGTTTTTCGAGCAGTCCGTACATCATGCGCGCCCCCTTTCGATTATATATGCCGCCATAAGTCGGGCGACGGCTTCGATATCATTGAGATCGACTATCTCAGCCGCAGTGTGCATATTTCTCTGCGGAATAGAGATGAGTCCCATTCTGACTCCGCTTCCGGTAACTTGAATCTCGTCGGCGTTGGTGCCCGTACTGCCGCTCATGACCTCGCACTGGCGAGCGATGCCGTTTTCGTCGGCGATGCGCTCAAGGGTGCGGGACATCGAATAATCGAGCGAGGGCGAGAAGCCTATCATCGCGCCGCCGCCAAGCTTGCCGCACTTATCCTTTTTGAGTCCCGGAGCCATGGCGAAGCTGACATCAACGGCAATAGCCTCATCGGGTGCAGCCGCAAAGCCGCCCGCCGCCGCGCCGCTGCCGCCCGTCTCCTCCTGAGACGAGAACAGCACGCTGATGCGGCATCCGTGATTTTTATCTTTGAGCAGCTCAAGGCAGCGAAGTATCGCCGCAACGCCCGCTCTGTCATCGAGCGCGGCGCAGCTGACTCTGCCGCCGAGCAGCTCTTTCGGGGTGCTGTTGACGGTGATGCGCATACCGGGGCGCACTATTTTCTTGACCTCGTCGGCGGTCATGCCGACATCTATTGAAAGGTCTTCAATCTTTTTCGCTTTTTTGTCGTCGTCGCCCGAGGCGAGATGCGGCGGAGTCGAAGTTATAACGCCGAAAAGCGGCTCGTCACCCCACACCGTCACCTGTTCTGCGGCGAGAACTCGTGCATCTATTCCGCCGATGCGCTCGAATTTTATAAATCCGCTGTCGTCGATAGCGGTAACGGTCATTCCTATTCTGTCTATATGAGCGTCGAGCATGATATGCACCCCGTCGCCGCCCGTATCTCCGCACACGCTGCCGAGCGCATCGATATGCGCGGGCATATACTCTTCAAGCATTGATTTTGCAAGCAGAGCCGCTTCGTTCTCGTTGCCGGAGGTTCCGTTTGCGCCCGCGAGCGCCAAAACAACGGATTTCAAATCTTTATTTTTGAACAAGTTACATCTTCCTTTCTAAAAATTAAGTTGAAAAACACAAAAATATGGAGTATTATAATAATTGACAACAAAGTCAAGTAATCGATTGGAGAGATAGCAATGAGTCAGCCGCATCACCATCATCACCATCACAGAAAAAAGACGAAGAAAAAGGTTATTATAACAATAGCTGTTATTCTTCTTGTCATAGCGATTCCGCTGACGGCGGGACTTATCACCGTCAACCACTATCTGAGCAAGATGAACTACGAGGAAGAGACAAAGGACATCAATCCCGAGTTCACCGAGAATCTCTCGGACCCGAACGCGGACAAGGATATATCCGAGAATATAGACGACCCGCGCATGTGGTACAACGACAACATTATCAACATTCTGCTCATCGGACGCGATCTCGGTCACGGTTCTAAATATTATTCCCGCGCCGACTCGATCATAGTCGTTTCGATAAACAAGCTCAACAACGACATCAAGCTCGTCTCACTTTCGCGAGCAACCTATGTCTCTATCCCCGGTCACGGCAACGCCCGACTCAACGCGGCGCACGCCTACGGCGGATCGAAGCTGCTTATCGACACGATAGAGCAGAACTACAAGATAAGAATCGACCACTACGTGAGCATCGATTTCAACGGCTTCATCAAAGCCATTGACGCGCTCGGCGGAGTTGACATAGCGCTGACAGAGAGCGAAGTGAAGGCTCTCTCGCCGATACTCAAGCAGAACGGCTCCGTAGTAAAGGGCGCCGGAACCTATCACCTCAACGGCAACGAGGCTCTCGAATATGCCCGCCTGCGCGAAATAGACAGCGACAGAGTGAGAACAGAGCGCCAGAGAACGATTCTTATGGCAATCTTCGCGAAGTTCAAGAAGATGTACTCGACCGAAAACTATTCGACCCTGCTCAGCAAGAGCACGAAGTTCCTCGATCAGGTTCTGCCGCTCGTGAGCACCGATTTCACAAAGAGCGAGATAATCAGCCAGGCAACGACATACGCCGGATATCTCAAGTGGCCCGTGACCGAAGCTATTATCCCGAGAGACAAGACTCCGCTGACGAAGATAAACGGCATTGAGGTGCTGATAGTCAACTGGGCAAAGGTCAAGAATGACATTCACGAAGTCCTCTATCCCGGCATTGAGCCCCAGGAGCAATCCTGAGGCTCATAGATAGGATAATTTACAGCTCGACGCCGCCGACAGGGCGGACAGAGAGAATATAGCACGAACCCGAACCGAATACTTTTTCCATCAGGTCTTTGTACTCATCAAGCTTATTGAGCGGTACAAAGGCCTGAATTGTTCCTGCGAAGCCGCCGCCGTGGACTCTCCATGCGCCGCAGCCGTCAAGCAGCTTTTCGCTCAGCGAAAGTGCGAGCGACACGGGCTGCTCGGACGCTTTCTTACAGGAATAGACATTCTGGTTGTACATATAAGAAGAGCGTCCGCTCTCGATAATATATTTCTTGAAAGTCTCGAAGTCGCCCGCTTTGAGCGCAGCTGCCTGCTTCTCGACGCGCGCGTTGTCGCCATAGAAATGCATGGCGCGAAGCACAGCTCTGTCGCCGCAGGAGGAGCGGATATCGGCTATGTTCTTCATGAACTCGTCCTCGTCGACCTCGCGCAGGACGCTCTTGCCGAGGTATTCGGCGACGCTCTCCATTTCTTTGCGCACGGCGGCATACTCATCGGTAAGATCCGAGTGGCTTCCGCCGGTATCTACGATGCAAAGAGCATATCCGCAGGAAGCAAAATCAAAATCGAGCTTCTCGATAACGGGATTTGCGGGGTCGGCAAAGTCAATCTCAACGAACGAGCCGACCGAGCTTGTCATCTGGTCGAGCAGACCGCAGGGCTTGCCGAAGAACTTGTTTTCCGCCGCCTGAGCTATCTGCGCGATTTCAACATCGCTCACCTTGCCGTCATTAAACAGATGGTTAAGAATAGTTCCGAGCAGGACTTCAAACGCCGCAGAGGACGAAAGACCCGAGCCGGAGAGCACATCGGACGCTGTCGCCGCATCGAATGCGCCGACATTATATCCGCGCGACTTGAACTCGGCGCACACGCCGCGGACAAGTGCCTTTGACTTGCCGAACTCGGCTTCGTGCGGCTCGAGGTCGCTGATATCGATCGTGTCCATAGCGTAGCCTTCGCTCTTGACATTGACTACGGTGCCCTCGCTCTTCGCGGCAACGGCTATAGCGTCAAGATTGACGCTCGCGGCGAGCACGCGGCCGTGGTTATGGTCGGTGTGGTTGCCGCCGATTTCGGTTCTGCCGGGTGCGCTGAAGAGACCCGCCTCACGGCTCGAACCGTAAAACTCCTCGAACTCGCCGATAACGCGGCAATAGCGCTTTTTCTGGGCATCGACGGTGCCGGACGGATAGAGCTTTGAAAGCTCGGCGTCATATGCGCCGTCGGTCATTCTTTTTTTCAGAACATCTGTGGTATACATAAATCTACCTCGTTTCCGTGATATTAATTATCTTTATTTTTCTTTGAGCTTGAAACGCTCTTTTCAACTAAAAGCCATATGAGGTTGACGCACAGGAGCGACGCGCCGCTTATGATCAGGGCTATCACCAGGGGCACAAGGAACGCAGACGAGAGCGGATCGAAAACGTTAGTACCCATGAAAGTATAGGACAGCAGCTTCGGCGCAAAGCCCGCCGCCGAAAGCAGGATAAACTGCCAATAAGAGAACCTGAGCGAGCCGTAAATCCGGCTGACGCTGCCGAGCGGGAATCCGGGGATAAGGCGCAGGGAAAAGAGCAGAGCCTTATTGACCTTGCCGGAGCTCTCGATTATCTTTCTAGCGCGTTCATTCTTGCTGATTATCTTCCATGCGTTCCCGCTGCCGAACTTCATACCCTCGAAATATTTGATACTCATCATAATGATAATTCCGAGGAAGTTCACTATCAACGCCCAATATGACGGCAGAACAGCACCTGTAAGGACGCAGATAGCCGAGACCGCGAGGAACGGGATAAAGGTGCGCACAAGGAAAACTATCAGCATGGCGAGCACGAACTTCCAGCTGATGCCGAGCGACTGTATGAACTGCTCTGCTTCAAGCAGCTTTTCCTGATAGACCTTATACCAGAGCCACAGCTGGTCATATCTCAGCAGATAGACAACTACCGAGACGGCCGCGGCGGATATAAGCAATGCGATGCCCGCGGCGTTCATTATGCTGCTTCGTGTCCAATGCTTTTTCAAGCCTTCACCTCAACAAAAGTTTACATATAATTGTATAACATATTTCAGATCTTTTCAACTCAAACCGCACAAATTTTGATGCAAATATCTTTTAAGCGAACGCACAATATGATATAATAGTATCATGATGTGTAATATGCACACAGACATATTATTCAACAGGTCAAGAGGAGGAATTTTCATGGGCAAGAAAGCTGTCGTTCTCAGCGGAGGCGGAGCAAAGGGCGGCTATCAGATAGGGGTCTGGAAGGTGCTCAGGCAGATGGGATTCACGCCCGACATCGTCGTCGGCACATCCGTCGGCGCACTCAACGGCGCGCTCATGGCGCTCGACAATTTCGACGCGGCGCTCGACATCTGGGAAAACATGAGCATGGACAGCGTGTTTCAGAATTTTGTCAACATGTCCGACGAAGAAAACCCCGACCGTGAATCATACATAAAAGAGCTCGCAAAAGAGGCTATTTTCAAAGGCGGCGCGGACTACACTCCGCTGCAGGAGCGCGTCAAATCGCTCATGGACGAAGAAAAGCTGCGCACCTCGCCGATACGCTTCGGACTGGTCACGACGATGTTCCCGAAGATAAAGCCGGTCGAAGTTTTCATCGAAGATATTCCCGAGGGCAAAGCCGCAGACTATGTGCTCGCGAGCGCGGCGGCGTTCCCGTTCATGAAGTCATATAAAATCGGCGAATCCGCTTTCGTCGACGGCGGATATTCGGACAACATGCCGGTCAAAATGGCTATCGAAGCGGGTGCGGACGACATTGTGGTTGTCAACATCGGCAAGAACCCCGGCGCAAAGTTCGGCGAGGCGGACAATGTCTCGTTCAAATATATCAGCAGCAAGAAGCCGCTCAACGATGTTTTCGGCGGTATGCTGATGTTTGACGGCGACATATCGCGCGGGAACATCCGCCAGGGCGAGCTCGACGCATACAAGGCTTTCGATTTGCTCGACGGTTATTACTATGCGTTCAAGAAATACGAAAAATACAAGATTGCGCCGTTTGAGCCATACTGCGCGAAGAAATTCGACGCGATATTCTCGGGTCTCCCGAGCGCGGGCAGAATAGAGAGAGGCGGACGCGAAAGCGTGCTGAACTTCCTGCGCGGATACGACGACAGACCGTTTGAGTTCAACTCAAACGTGCTCTACTGCGCCGAGACAGCCGGCGATATTTTCGGCATCAACACGCGCGAGGAATACACCGTCGCGAGCTTCGACAAGCTCATAAACGAGAACGCGACGGCGCTCATCACCGAGGAATATGGCACAAAAATCGATGAACTGACCGAGAAGCTCGACAAGGGCCTGAGTCTCGATCTGCTCAAGATGGTAGCGAACAATTTCGACAAAAAGTTCCTGCTCGCCTACACGCTGAAGATTCTGCTTGGCGACAGGATAGAATACTCAGACAAGCGCAGGCTTTGGCTGATAGCGGACATCATGCCGCAGGTATTCTGCGCCGCACTCTACTGCTGCGCGTCGATACTCAACTCCAAAGAACACGGAAAGGAAACGCAGGATGAAGATAGTAATTCTTGACGGATACACAACGAACCCCGGGGATCTCAGCTGGGATTTTCTCAACGAATTCGGCACATACACGGTCTACGACCGCACGCCGAAGGAGAAGATAGTCGAGCGCGCTCAGGGGTGCGATATAATCATAACCAACAAGACGCCTATAGACGCCCGGACGATAGCTGCTCTGCCGGAGCTCAAGTTCATCACTCTGCTGAGCACGGGCTTCAATGTTGTTGACATTGATTTTGCGCGCGAAAAGGGCATCCCGGTTTCAAACGTGCCGTGCTACAGCACCTCGGCGGTGGCTCAGCTCGTGTTTGCGTTCATTCTCGAACACACCAACCGCGTTGCGCTGCACAGCGAAGCGGTCCACGGCGGCGAATGGAGCAGCTGCCCGAACTTCTGCTTCTGGAAGTCCCCGCTGACCGAGCTTCAGGGCAAGACTATAGGCATCATCGGCTACGGCAAGATAGGCAAGGCGGTCGCAAAAATCGCAGGGGCTTTCGGCATGGATGTGCTCGCCAATTCGCGCTCCGCAAAAGTCGGAGACTGCGACGGGGCGGTCAGATTCGTTGAGACCGACGAGCTGCTTAAAAAGTCTGACTTTGTGACTCTCCACTGCCCGCTGACTCCGCAGACAACCGGGCTTGTAAACGCCGAGTTTATTGCGAAGATGAAGCCGAACGCATTTCTCATCAACACCTCGCGCGGCCCCGTGGTTGACGAGCAGGCGCTCGCCGACGCGCTGAAATCGGGCAGGATATCGGGCGCGGGAGTTGACGTTCTCTCGACCGAGCCGCCAAAAGAAAGCAATCCGCTGCTCGGATGCGAAAACTGCCTGATAACCCCGCACATCGCCTGGGCGGGATTCGAGACAAGGACGAGGCTCGTCGGGATAGTTGAAGAAAACCTCAGAGCGTTCGTCAAGGGCGAACCGATAAATGTGGTGAATAAGTAAAAAGCAAAAGGCTGTCGCACTCATATGTGTCGGCAGCCTTTTTAAATTGAGCGGTATCATAAAGCAGGATAAGTTCACTCGGATTTTGATCTTGCAATACCCAACTGTAACGCACCGCTGCCGCGTGAGCGGCACGATATGAAATTGTATAATTCACACTCTGCCTTCGCGTCATACCATAACCAAACATTTAATATTTCCCGCGTTTCGGCATTTTCTTTTTATTCGAAAAAGAAAACGCCTGCAAAAGAAAAGCAAAACCTACCCATGAGAAACCGTGGGTAGGCTTTGCAAATTCGGAACATCCATTAAAATGTGATGCTTGATTTTATCAGAACGAGAGGATGACTTTCATCTCGAGTTTCTTGTATTTGGGAATTTTATACGGCTTTTTGAGCGTTGCGATCGCAGGGACATCGCCGCCGACGCCCTGCTGCCTGCCGTCGATATTGACGGTCAGGTTCGGTGTGCGCCCAAGCTCGCAGGAGTGAGCCGCATCATAGAGCATCTTCTTCGTATACGGGTGGACGCTCATCTCAAACGGAGTTCCTGCCGCAGTCACCGTGACTCCCCTCTCGCCGCCGACTTTGAGCCATCTCACATCGCAGCGGTTGGCGTTCTCCTGCGGGAACAAGTAATCGTGAATGAAGCTCTCTGCGCTCTGGAAGCGGTAAACTCCGAGGCGCGCCGAGGTTTTGCGGTCGCAGTAGTTCTCGTGCGGACCCTTGCCGTAATACTCTATTCCGTCGACTCCGTCGGTCAGCTCGAATGTCAGACCGTAGCGCGGAAGATCGACCGGAGTGATGTTCTTGCAGGTCAGCGACGCGGAGAGCGTGCCGTCCGGGAACACAAGGTATTCAGTAACGATACCCGAAAGATACTTCGTGCGCCACTTGACGCTGAGTTTGACGCAGCTGCCGAAATGCTCCGCCTTGACGGAAACAGGGCGCATCATGCGCTCTGCGCTGTCGAAAGCGTGCAGACCGATAAGAGTCTTGACCCACTCAAACGGCACCTGAGCCATGCGCTCGTTGTCGATATTCGCGCGGGAAAACTGCGGGCGAATGCCGCGCTCAAGGCGCTCGACGCCGTCCTTTTTGTATGAGCAGAGCTCGCCGGTCTTTTTGCTGAGCTTCACTTCAAAGCCGTTTCCGGAGACGACATAGCACTTGTCGTTCTTTGAATATTTTATTTCAACTTTCTTGCCGTCCGCTTTCGGAGCAGACGAAGAATAGTTATACTTGCCGAGAACAAACTGCTCGCGCGCCATGGTGTGACCCGCTTCGAGGTGCATCATATCGCGGCGCAGAATCAGCTCGCAGTCGAGAGTGCGCTCGTTTTCGGTTCTGATATCGAACGGGATATCGACATACGCCTTTTCGAGATAGCCCTTGTCGGGGAGATCGAGCTCGGCGGATTCGATAAGCCTGCCCTGTTCGCGCAGTTCAAGGCGAAGCTTGAAATTCTCGAGCGAGGTGAACATAAAGCGATTGAGAATAGCTATTCTGCCGTGGCTGAGCGAGAAATCGACCTGCTGATAGCATTTGACGACTTCATAATAGTGAGGGTTGGGCGTGCGGTCGCCGCGGAAAACTCCGTTGAAAGCGAAGTTTGAATCGTTCGGCTTGTCGCCGAAGTCGCCGCCGTAGTTCCACTTATCCTTGCCGTCTGCGGTCTTTGTTCTTATCGCCTGGTCGGCAAAGTCCCAGATATATCCGCCCGCGAGACGGTCATATTTTTTGAAGTCCTCCCAGTAATCGGCGAAGTTGCCCATGCTGTTGCCCATGGCGTGGGAATATTCGCACTCGATGAACGGCTTGTCGATATAATCCGAAGGCTTGAGATGATAACCGAGACCGAGGTTCCAGAGCGCGCGGCTGTGGATATGCGGCTTGTTCTCGCCTATCTCCTTCATCGCGGTCTGCACGGTGTACATCTCGCTGAACAGATCGCTCGTTTTGAGCTTCGCGTCGGGTTCATAGTGAACCGGGCGGGTCTTGTCTATCTTCAGAATCTCTTTCTTCATCTCGGCAAATGCGTTGCCGTTGCCGGACTCGTTGCCGAGCGACCAGAAGAGAATACACGAATGGTTCTTATAGCTGTTGACCATATTACGCACGCGGTAGCAGCACTCGGCTGTCCAATGCGGATCACTGCGCGGGACGCGCGTTGCGAGACCGTGGGTTTCAAGGTTGTTCTCGCTCATGACGAGAATGCCTATCTCGTCGCACAGCTCATAGAAACGGCGCGAATTCGGATAGTGGCAGGTACGCACATTGGTTATGTTGCTGTTCTTGAGCAGCTCGAGGTCGCTTCTGATTATGCTCTCGGGCACGGCGTGGCCGTAGTCCGGGTGGAAATCGTGGCGGTTGACGCCGCAGATTTTGAGCGGAACGCCGTTGAGCAAAATGAACGGACCTCTGCCCGTCTTGCGGTCATAGGGCGTTATCTTCACTTCTCTGAAGCCGAATTTATGCTCCCTGCGGTCGGTGTATTCACCGCCGGAAAGAGTGACACGGACAGTGTAGAGATACGGATCCTCATGGCTCCAGAGTTCAAAATTGCTGACGGGTATTTCAAAAGAAATATTGCAATATTCGCCGTCCGCAAGGGGTTTTACATCCGCCTCGGCAGACGCGAATTCTGCGCCGTCGGCGCGAAGAATCTCGACCTTGAGCTTGCCGCCGTCGAACTGAGCGCGGCGCGCCTTGACAACGCAGTCGAGCTTGAACACGGCGGATTTGAAATCCTCCGCCATCTCGCTGCGCATATACATATCCTCTATGAAAACTTTCGGCTCATAGACGAGCGTCACATCGCGGAAGATACCGGAGAGGCGCCACATATCCTGATCCTCAAGATAGCTGCCCGTGCAGTAGCGGCGCACGGTGACTGCGAGGCGGTTGGTACCCGGATGAACAAAGTCCGTTATATCGTACTCGCACTCGTCGAAAGTATCCTGAGAATAGCCGACAAATTTTCCGTTGACAAACACTTCGCCGCTCGAATTGATGCCGCCGAAGTGAATGAATATATTATCCTCGGTCTCGGCGACCTCAAACTCGCGGACATAGAGTCCGCAGGAGTTGAGCTCCGGCTTTATGTAAGGGATCTTCGTGGTGGAGATTGCCTTGGGATAATTGATATTGGTATATATCGGGGTGTCGTAGCCCTTTATCTGCCACTCTGACGGAACTTCGAGATCGTCGAACGAGCTCAAATCAAAATCGGGCGCATAGTAGCCCTCGATGATATCGTTGACGCTCTCGCAATAATGGAATTTCCAGACGCCGTTGAGGCTGACGGTCTTTTTCTTCCACGCCTCATCGCGCGGAAAACCGGCCGCGCTTCGCGGCTCTGTGTTGACGGAATATACATCTATATCCTGCCAAAATTCTTTCTCTGTATTTTTTGCCATAATGACCCTCCCGGGAAATGAAAGTCTTTTGATAATATTATCATACACCGAGCGTTCCAGTCAAGAACGCAAACGTATAAAAAACGGCGTGCGCCGCCTTTTTGGGCTTCGCACGCCTTCAGCCTCAGTTCAGCTTGTCGTATGCTTTCAAAAATTCAGTCACATCGGCGAGCATTTTTCCCGTGCCGCCCGCGGTGTTGCTCTCGAGATTCAAAACGAGAATCGGGTCATGCACACTCATGCGCAGCAGGAGCCATCCGTCGCCGTTATCTTTGTCAGTATTTATTCTGATGCCCTCGTAGTTTATCTTCTCCGCCTGCCAGCCGTCGCGCTCTTCGGCGAGCGCTTTCAGGTCGGCTATAACTTTTTCGCCGTATGGCTTGAAATCTTCAAGGTCTATCTTGAACCTGCGCTCAAGCTCCTCCGCCGGCTCTTCAAGGTCGGAGATAAAGCTCTCGAGGCTGCCGTCGCTCTTTTTGAGCAGAGCCGCTTTTATAATCAGCTTCGTGACAAGATACGCGCCGTCATCGAGATAGTAATTCTCCCTGAACGCGGCATGACCGGAGGTCTCTATTGCAAGCGGGCAGTCGATGCCCTCTTTGTTGAGCTCAATTTGCTTGTTGATAACATTTTTATAGCCGCGCTTAAATCTGATATGCTTGCCGCCATGCGCCTCGATGAACTTCGTGAGTCCTGCGGAGGTTACGGAGTCGGTGACTATAACCGCGCCCGGCTCGTTTTCAAGTATAACAGCCGATATCATGGCGACAAGGCGGTTGCGGTTGAGCTCTCTGCCGTCGGAGAGAATGCAGCCCGCTCTGTCAACATCGGTGTCAAACACAATGCCGAAATCGGCTTTTGTCTGTTTGACCCGCTCGGCGGCACTGTCTATCATCACGGAGGACTCGGGGTTCGGAACATATACGGGGAAGTTGCCGTCCGGCTCGAGATTCATGCTCGGCGAGACATCGGCGCCCAGAGGAGCGAGGACTTCGGAGGCGTAGAATCCGCCCGCGCCGTTTCCGGCGTCTACCATTATTCTCATACCCGCAAGAGGTTTGTCGGCCTCGTCCGCGCCGATGCCCTTGCAGATAAGCGAGCGCAGATGCGCGGCGTACTGCTTCATATGGTCGCACGAGGTTATTTGGGCAGGAGCATCGCCGAGTTCGATATCCTCGGCTTTTTCGAGTATGTAAGCGATATCGGGCGAATCGAGTCCGCCGTCGACGGTGAAAAATTTGAGTCCGTTTCTATCGCCCGGATGGTGGCTCGCAGTCATCTGAACGGAGCCGTCGCAGGGCAGATCGAGCACAGCCATAAACATGGCGGGAGTTGAGCTGAGCGAGCAGTCGATTATATTGACCCCGCGCAGAGCGAGTCCCCTGACGACCGCCGCGCTTATACGCCCGGCCGAAAGGCGCGGGTCGTGGCCAATGGCAACGGTAAGCTTATCCACCGCTTTGCCCGTCTTTTCGCTGAGGAAATCAGCAAACGCCGCGCTCGCCTTTGAGATGAACTCATCACTCATATAGAGCGGCTCGTCGCCGTTTCCGATGCCTATTCCGCGGATATCCGTTCCGCTCTTGAACTTTTTATAGATGCCTGTCATATCCGTTCCTCCCGTTTCTTCTGCGTCATTCGGCGCAGATATCGTTTTTGATTTTGCCGTAGGTCTTTTCGCCTATCCCGTCGACATTCGTTATCTCCCACGGATAGATAAATTCTCCGTGCTCCTCGCGGTAGCCAATAATATTTTCGGCTTTCTTTTCTCCGATGCCGTCGAGCGCGGTCAGCTCTTCTTTGTCGGCGGAGTTTATGTCTATTCCGCCGCTGTGTGAAGAAGTATATTGAATTATACTCCCGGCGCGGTCTGGAGAGAACCGCAGGGCGAATGCCGCAGATATTGCCGCGGCGAGCAGAATGAACGCGGACGCCGCAAGCAGAATTTCGTTTTTCGATCTGCTCACAGCGTCCACCTCCGGTAATTTATTGAATTTATTGTAACATATGGAAGGAGGGATTTCAACCGATTATTATTTCAAAAATCCCACCAACTCATCCGTGTCGCGCGGATTGATACGCTTGGAGATTATATATGTCTTGTCGCTGCCGTCCGCGTTTTTCTCACCGAAGCGGCCGTAGGACGAGGTGACCGCAGTGCCGTCGGGAAGCACGACATTGCCGCAATAGGCAGTGTCGGCGTTCGCGTCTATTTCGGGCTCGGTCTGACCGTCGAGATAAGTGTGAGCTATCTTGATTCGATAGTCGCCCTCGGTTCCGTTTTTCAGGTCGTCGTAGCTGCCTATCCACGCTATCCAGCCCTCGCTGTACCAGTCGCCGTTGTCGGAATGGAACTTCACTTTTTCCGGGTCACGCTCTATCGAGCGAAAGGTTATAAACAGCCTGCCGTCTTTCAGATAGTCCGCCTTGTGGCGCTCGCCGTTGAGAGCTGCGGGGGCATGGACGGGTTCCGACCATGTTTTGCCCTCATCGCGCGAAAACGAGATAAGTGAATTTTCCTTCTTCGTGTTCGAGCGCGAGATGAGGCAGAGCTCGTCGCCCTCTCCCCTGTCGCTTCGTATGACTTCGACCTCGCACATATTCGAACGCAGTTCTATATCTCTGTGGGCGGCGAAATATTTTTCCGGCTCGCTCCACTGCACGCACCCATCGGGGGTGAAGCTGAGGATGGTTTTGTAGTTATAGAAATCGCCGTCGTGGAAAAAGCCCATCCATTTATCGACAAATTTTCCGTTCTCCTTGAGCCTTGTCAGCGACGCCATGGCGACTATCGGAATAAGCTCATAGCCGTCGGCTCGCGAATAAAATGTCTCAAACTCGCTCCATGTTTCGCCCTCGTCGCAGGAGACGGAGCAGTTGAAGCCGCCGGGGGTGTCCATTCCGGGCCACTTGGAGTTGGCGGAAATGAGAATCAGTTTGTCGGGCGTGCCGTCCGAAAATTCGAGGCGGTAGACAGTCGGTGTCTCGAGCGATTTTTTCCACGACTCGGGCGGAGAGGCTATGTTTTTTGTGTAGCTGCTCCCGCCGTCCGCGCTTATTTTATTGAGAACGGCGCCCTTGCCGTGGCCGTGGGGATATACAGTAAGAATATCGCCGTTTTTGAGCAGGACGGAGTCGGGGTGGCCGAGATAGCTTTCGCTGTCGTCGACCACGGTCTGTTCGTAGAGATAAGCGTATTTTTCCGCTGTATCCTCCGGTTTCACGCTCAGATCGAGCTGAGGGACGGTATAATTTTTGCCGATAAAATCATTCATAGTTTTACTCCGCTATCGCTCTTATTCTGAACGCCTTGACGCCGTGGGGCTCGACAAATGCGCTGAGCGTTGTGTTGATGACGGAAGTCTCTTTTGTCCACAGGTCATATACCTCATATTCCTGCGCGAGCGGAGTGGTGATATACGAGCGGCAGACGATATCGTCCATGCGGTGCTCAAAATATCTTGTGTCGCTGCCCTTGTTGAAGAAGCAGACCGCGACATCGCCGTTTTCAAGCGGCTTTATGAGCGTATCGGCTATGATAGTCGTCTTTATTCTTCTGCACTGCTCGCCGAGCGAATCCTGATCGATAGCTATCATATCTCTGTCGGTGAGTATTTTCAGCGTCTCGTTCTCCGTGTCGGCGGTGCCGTCCTCGCGGATAAATTCACGCACATCGTTGCCGAGAATGAGCGGAGCCGCCATGAAGCACCAGAGGGTGAAATGGCTGCGGTTTTCTTCGGCAGTCAAATCTCCGTTGCCGACCTCGAGCATATCCGGGTCGTTCCAGTTGCCCTTGCCGGAATACTTGAAGAGATTGACATTGACTTCGTATATGCCGAGAACAGACTTCCAGTTCGCCTGGATATCGGGCGTCGTGCGCCAAAGGTTGCCTGCCGCCGCGCCCCAGCGCCACGAAAGGTTTCTGCCCCACTCGCAGATGGAATAGACTATCGGGCGCTCCTCGGTGCCGTTTCTATCGGCATATTCGGCGGTTGCACGCATGAGCTCTCTGCCCATCTTAGCATACTGGATAGCCGCGCTGTCCTGTCTCGAAGCGACGGGGTTTTCAAGCTCGATTGTGTTCGAGCCCGCTTCGAGGGTTATCTTCACCTGATGTCTGCCGTCGGCGGTGGAGCCCTTGGTCGGCGGGACGGTGGTAGTATACTTATCGTCGCCGTTGACGGTGACTTCGAGATATTTGAAGCTGTTGCTCTTCTTTCTGATTCCGAGGGTGAGTGAATATTCGCCCGCCTCCGGGACTTCGACGGTAAACACCGCCGAGCCTCTGTGGGCGGAGAGACCGGAGATATATCTTCCGGAATCGAGGCGCTTGTCCTCCATTATTTTCGCGTCGCCGAAGAGTGCCGCATCGTCTGCGGGGACGGTAGTTTCAAACGAACCGTCGGCGTTGGAGACGCAGATATATTCAATATAGGGCGCACGCATCGGGATAGGCACATTGTGGCAGAAGTCATATTTGAAATATTCGACTCCCCACTCGGCAAATGTGTCCGCATCTATAGCCTCATTGCCGAGGCTCGCGGGTAAATCCTCGCAGGTAAGCGATCCGTTGGATGAATATATGCCGAGCTTGAGCCCGAGCTCGTTTATGCTCTTTACAAGCGCGGGTATGCCGCTCGGGAAGTTTGCAAAATCGCCCTGGAGTCTGCCGTTCTCGTCGCGCATGGATGACTGCCAGCAGTCGTCGAGATTGACATACTGATATCCCGCGTCCGCGAGTCCGCTCGCCTTCATGGCTTCGGCTGTTTCGAGAATAAGTTTCTCATCAATTCTGTTTCTGAAAGTGTTCCAGCTCGACCAGCCCATCGGCGGGGTCAGAGCCGTGCCGTTTGAATATTTTTCATCGGTCGGGAAAGTGAGCTTGACGCTGTTAATCGCGTTTTTTGCCATATCCGCCGCCTCGTTTTTATCGGGCAGAATGTTCGGCGCAAACTTCTTGACTACCGCATATGCTCCCGCGGCGACGCCTGCGAGGGCAGTAAGTTTGAATATCGATCCCATGAATATCAGTCCTTTCGGTTTAAAAACAAAAATCCACTTCTGCGAGGTTGTAAACCCGGCAAAACTGTGGTATTATTTAGTTGAACAAAAGACATTTCAAGATTGTCTTTCAATAGAAATATATCATATATACGCTTTTTGTCAAGGCAAAACGCGAAGATACGGAGGAAAATATGAGCACACAGAGACTTGTTAAAACATTCTGCGACCTTGTTTCAACAGGCAGCGAAACGGGTCACGAGCGCGCATTCTGCATAGAACTCGAAAAGGCGCTTATCGAAGCAGGCTTCGAGGTTGAGCGCGACGAAGAGGCCGGCAAGAAGTGCGGCTCGGACGGATTCAACATATACGGCTATCTCCCCGGCGAGGGCGAGAGCGTGCTGCTCTCCTGCCACACCGACACCGTCACTCCCGGCGCGGCGGTCACACCCGTTGAGCGCGACGGAGTTATATATTCTGACGGCACGACAATTCTCGGCTCGGACGACAAGTCCGGCATAGCGGAGATAATCGAGGCTGTCACAAGGCTCAAGGAAAACGGCGAAAAGAACAGACCCGTCGAAGTCCTGTTCTCCCTCTCGGAAGAGGTCGGTATGCTCGGCTCGCGCTATGCGGACTACGGCAAGATAAAGAGCAAGACGGCTCTTGTGCTCGACGGCGAGGACATCGGCGAAATAGTCAACTCCGCCGCGGCAAATATAGTTATGTCGATAAGCTTCTTCGGCAAGAAGGCACACGCCGGCGTATGCCCCGAGAACGGCATACACGCACTCAAGGCTGCGGCATACGCTGCGGCGAACATCCCCGTGGGTCATGTTGACGACATAAGCGTGCAGAACATCAGCAATTTCGTCTCCGAGGGCCCGACCAATATCGTAGCGGACAAAGCGTCGTTTGACATGGAGTTCCGCTCATATGACGAGGACACGGTTCAGAAGCACATCGCCGACGCGCTCGCGGTCATGAAAGAGGCATGCGAGAAGTTCGGAACCACATTTGAATATGACAGCGAACGCCACTCCGGCGCGTTCACCGTTGACCCCGAGTCGCAGTTCATAAAAGATATTTTTGCGGCATACGAGGCGGCGGGCATACGCCCGTATCTCTCCAAGACGCTTGGCGGCTGCGACGCTTCAAACATTGCACTGCACGACATCGCCGTTGTCAACATCGGCACGGGTATGCGAGACGTTCACACGACGGCAGAGAACATCTCAATAAAAGACATGGAGGACAGCACGCGCTTCCTCTGCGAACTGCTCAAGGCATAAACAGTACCCCCGAAAGGAGCTTTTGATATGAAACTTATAACAGCGGTTATTGGCAAAAAGGACCTCAACCCCGTCTGCGACGCACTCAGGGAAGCGGGATATTCATTCACGAAGATCCCGACCTCCGGCGGATTCCTGCGCAGCAGCAACATGACTCTGCTCATCGGCGTTGACGACGACAAGCTCGCCCATGCGGTCGAGCTGATAAACAGCAACTGCAAGACCCGCACCGAGCAGGCTGAGGACAAGAAAGTCAAGGTCGGCGGCGCAACTCTGTTCGTGACAGATGTTGAGCGGTTTGAGAAGATGTAAAAAACAATAAGCCGCCCGGATACCGGCGGCTACGAAAGAAAAACGAACGGCTGCAGCAAATCGCTGCGGCTGTTTTTTATATGACGAAAAATATATAATAAATAAAAAGCGCGAGGACAAGCAATGAACAATAGCGAAAACCGGTAGGAGCAAAAACTTCGACCGGTTTTTTATTTGAGATAAGCCGTAAATTCTATTGTGTTGCCGTCCGTAAGCTCGGCCTTTATCGAGCCCTTATGAGCCTCCGCTATGCCCCGCGCTATCGAGAGTCCTATTCCGAAGCCGCCCGCGCTTCGCGCCTTGTCGGTGCGGTAAAAACGGTCAAACAGCTTCTTTGTCTCGTCCGCGTCAACATTTTCGCAGCCGTTTGACGAGCGTATAACAACACCCCGCCTGTCCTTTTCGAGCCTTAGCGTTATAGGGGAGCCGGGAGAGGCATATTTCACGGCGTTGTCAATCAAAACGGATACCAATCGGCGCACCGCATACTCGTCGCCCGTATAGCGAATACCCGGAGCGATATCCGTTTCGAGCCTGTGCCCCGGACGATAAGGCGGTGGCTGCGTGTTCTGCGTTCCTCTTTGGATAGCTTCTGACGCAACATTTTTTCCCGGTTCTCAAACTGCCGGATTTTCTTCTTTCCGTCCTCAATCTCGGCTTGCAATTCCTCGCGGGTTTTCTCTCTCGGTTTCGTCATGGGTGGTCGCTCCTTTCTGTCCGTAGACATAGAAAAAGGACAGTCGATTTGCTCGGCTGTCCTGATGGTAGTATTAAATTTTCATAGGGTTATCCGTTGAAAGAACTTAGGTCAAGCGCACCATTATTTATCAGCTCTTGGATAATGGTAGCCAAATCGTTTTTCACACTTTCGCTTTCAGTTTTTGCACCCGCATTTTCAACATATACGGTGCTATCTCCCAACTTAAATGTCGCATAGTAAATTACATTCTGTTCTCCCACGCTGTTCCGGTCTGTTACAAAATATCCTGCCGTCACGCTTGTGCCATTTACTTCGCTACTTTCTTCACTTCCTACAATCTTCGTATCAAGTAGTGCTATATCCGTTGTAGATATTACCACTTTGGCATTTTCGATTTTTCCCTCAAAACCAATCAATTCTTTGTTGCTGTCGGAAACAGTATCATCAACACGAAAAACTGCATGAGCTGTAACGGTCAAGTTTGGAAAAAGAGATGCAGCTTCCGTTTCCGTAAGTTGCCTTGTTGTTATAGTCCCGTCAATGTCAATGCTTGAGCCAGCAGTTTCCGATTTTACAAAGATGATTTCATTTCCGTTGTCCAAAGTGGCAATGTCAGTTTTGTTCCCGAACAATCCACTTTGAAATACGCCTACGCCTAAAACAGCAATTAATGCAAAGCAAGCCGCCATAGCTCCCCACTTAACCCAACCGGGTTTCTTTGCTTTCTTTTTGTAGTTAAGGGCTTCATCAACATATTTCGTATCAAGTTCACTCATAGCGTCGGAAAACTTCTTTGCGTTCATACGAATACCTCTCTTTCAATCAAGTATTGTTTCATCTTCTCTCGGATACGGGTCAGCCGGACAGAGATATTTTTCTCTGAAAGCCCTACAAACTCGGCTATATCCTTGTAGCTGTCAGAGAACCAATAGCGGCGCATGAAGATAACACGGTTTTCGACCGTCAGCGTGTTCAAAAATTCCTCAATGATACGGGCTAACTCTCTGGCCTCAATCTCTGCTTCTACTGTGTTAGGGGCTGCTATGCAGGCTTCGATTTCCTCCATAGCAATCGTGTAATGGCTGCTTCGTTTTGCTGCCTCCTTTCTGTAATAAACCTTCAATGAAATGTTCCGAACTATTTTACAGATATAAGTCAGCAGTGGATTGGGGCGCGCCGGGGGAATCGCGTTCCATGCGCCTAAATAGGCATCGTTTACACATTCTTCCGCACCTTGCCTGCTCCCTACGATATGGTAGGAAAGATTGTGGAAGTCTTTTCCGTATTTTATGTCCAGTTCCCGTATGCCTTGTTCTGAACGCGCGAAAAACAATTCAATGATATTTTCATCTGTTATCATCACATCGCCTCCTTTCCGGCTACACCTATATACTACGGTTTTAGCTGCAAATACTACATCAAATCTCAAACTTTTTCAAAAAAATTATACCACATCTTTTTGAATAGTGCGTGACAAGTTATCGGTATGTGCTTTCGCCGCTTCGCTGGCGGCTCTCCGGCGTTTCTCGCTGTATGGGGCGGTCAGACGGAAAGAGAAACGCCCCTTTGCAATATCAAACTCCATGCAGCCCGTGTCCGGGTCTGTGTCGGTCTGGCGGCAGATCGCCGGATAACGGCGGCTGTATGCAAGCAGACGCTTTTTCAAGGCGGTGTTGTGGGTGCGGATATGGATAAGGGGGTCTTTCTCGTCAAACCAAATATCGGTGGTCTTTTCCTGCTTCGTAAGCCCTGTTCTCATAAACTCTCCTTTCTGCGCCCCTGTTACGCAATAGGGGCATTTTTCGGGTGTTTTTCCCGGCTCTTGACTTGGGGAAAATAAGGACAAGGCGGACAACCCGGACAGCAGCCCGGCGACACACCGCCCGACGGCGATCCGCGCCAAAACGGTTCGTGACAGATGTTGAGCGGTTTGAGAAGATGTAAAAAACAAATGAACCGTATATAAAAACCGAGCGGCCGCAGCAGTTTGCTGCGGCTGTTGTTTGTAAATACAGCACAGGGACAGGCAATGAAGAATAAAATATCCAAAAACAAAATATTTATTGCAACGCCGCTCATACTCGGCGCACTCTCATTATTCGCATTTGCGATCTATTTTTACAGCGCAAATCACGCGCCATACACATATACCGATGTTATAATTGCGGGACCGATACTCTCATTTATCGGCGTAATTATTTCTTTCATCACACGAGAAAGCAGAAAAACATATCCGACATTATGGATATGCGGGCTTTTCGCCTGCTTGTTCGGCTTTATAATATGTGTTATGGTTATTTTGATATTGATAGTGTTTGTGGCGGCGAGAATCAGTGAAGCGTGATGTTGATAATTGGAGTTTGAGGGTATAAAAATTTTTGCACTTATTTATCGCAAGCGTAAAGCCCCGTCGGATAACCGGCGGGGCTTTGCTGTATTTGCTGTATTTTATTTGCCTTCGTTTTGGAGCTTCTGCATATCCGCGGCGCGGATAGCGGTTCTCATTATCTTGCCGCTGCTGGTCTTGGGCAGCTCTCTGACGAACTCGACAACGCGGGGATATTTGTACGGTGCGGTCGCGTGCTTGACATGGTTCTGTATCTCCTTGACAAGCTCGTCGCTCGGCTCATAGCCCTTGGCGAGAACGATGGTCGCCTTGACGACCTGTCCTCGGTCGGGATGCGGCAGAGCGGTGACTGCGCACTCGAGCACGGACGGATGCTCCATCAGCGCACTTTCGACCTCGAACGGACCGATGCGGTAGCCGGAGCACTTGATAACATCGTCGTTTCTGCCGACGAACCAGTAGTAGCCGTCGCCGTCGCGCCATGCGGTGTCGCCGGTGTTATAATATCCGAACTTGAAGCTCTTCTCCATCGCGGCATCGTCTTTCCAGTAGTCGCGGAAGAGTCCGGTCGGATGACCCTGATCGACCTGGATGCAGATAGAACCGACCATACCGTCCTCGCACTCCTCGCCGTTTTCGTCGAGCAGGGCGATATCATAACCGGGTGCGGGCTTTCCCATTGAACCGGGCTTTATCTCGACCCACGGATAGTTTGCGAGCAGGACGGAAGATTCACTCTGGCCGAAGCCCTCGTATATTCTCATGCCCGTCAGTCTCTCTATCTGATGGAAAACCTCGGGGTTGAGCGGCTCGCCCGCGAGGCAGGCGTGCTCAATGTAGCTGAAATCGTATTTTGAAAGATCCTCTTTTATCAGGAAGCGGTATATTGTCGCGGGGGCGCAGAATGTGCTCGGGTGGATACGCTCCATAGCTTCGATCATATCGATCGGGTGGAACTTCTCGGTGTCATATGCGCCGACAGCCGCGCCGCAGATCCACTGACCGTAGATTTTGCCCCATGCAAACTTTGCCCAGCCGGAGTCGGTCTGGGTCATATGTATTTTGTTCTCCTTGACGCACTGCCAATATCTCGCGGTCGTTATCTGACCGAGAGCGGAGGAGAAATCATGGCGCACCATCTTGGGCATTCCGCTTGTGCCGGAGGAGAAGTAGAGCAGAGCCGTGTCTGTGACGACGGTTCTCTTCTCGGGATCGGTCGGGCGCTCAAACTCGGTCGAATAGCCGCCGATAACGGAGCGGTAATCTATTGCGCCGTCAACGGGCTTGTCGCCGACGGTGACATAATATTCGAGGTTCGGACACTCGGGCAGGGAGTCACGGACATGCTGAACAACATCGTCGTCGCCGACGGTTATAAGCATTTTAACGCCCGCCGCATTGATGCGGTAGACATAGTCTTTCTTCATCAACTGGAACGATGCGGGAATAACTATCGCGCCGATTTTATGCAGCGCGGTTATGATAAACCAGACTTCGGGGCGCTGCTTCAAAACGAGCATGACTATGTCGCCCTTCTTTATTCCCTTTTCGAGCAGGAAGTTGACAGCCCTGTTGCTGTTGTCTTTTACATCTTTGAAAGTGTAGCGCGCCATATCGCCGGCATCGTTCGTCCAGACGAGGGCGAGCTTCTCGGGCTCGATATCCGCCCACGCATCAACAACATCGAAACCGAAGTTGAAATCATCGGGCACATTTATTTTGAAATTCTGCTTCATATCCTCATAGCTGTCAAAGTCATAGCGGGGACAGAAGCGCTTGATTATATCATCCATTTTTTCTTTTTCCTTTCGGGGGGTGTCGCAGTTTTATTCGTTGATGACGGTCAGGAATCTTGTTCTTCCGTCTACCGCCGCCTGGCCGTGCGGGAGGTTCGGATCGAAGTAGATAGCGTCGCCCTCATTGAGGATAAACGAATTCTTGCCGACCGTTACCTTGACCTTGCCCTCAAGGACGAGGTTGAACTCCTGGCCGGAGTGCATAACGAGCGCGGGCTCGGTCTCCTGCTCTTCGAGCGTGACGAGCATCGGCTCCATCTGGCGGTTCTTGAAGTTAAAAGCAAGGCTCTCGATATAATAGCCCGAATATCTGTCAACTCGAACTCCGTCGCCGCGTCTGACGATAGTGTAGCTGTCCATTCTCGGGGATTCGCCTGTCATGAGCACGGTGCAGTCCGTGCCGAGTGCCGCCGCTATGGCGTAGAGCGCGCTGACGGGGATATCTTTTTCGCCCGACTCGTACTTCTCATATTCATCATGGGAGATATTCAGCTTCTCCGCCATTTCGGTTATCGATATTTCAAGGATCTCTCGCAGTTCCTTAATTCGCTTGGGTATCTGTAAAAGCTCGTCGTTCATTCTGTGCCTTCCTTTCCGTATATATGCGGTCTTGATGCGAACTATATTCTATTATTTTACTCTACATATATGTTTTTTTCAAGTGTACAGAGCAAATATAGACTCAAAAATAATTGCGGTTTTGTTGTTTTTACAATAGAAACGCGGGCGTTTATATGCTATAATATAACACTGAAAACGAAGTGAGGAGGCTCGGTATGACAAACATCACCGAAGATATCAAATATATCGGAGTAAACGACCGCGAAATCGACCTGTTTGAGGGTCAGTACGAAGTGCCCAACGGCATGGCTTATAACTCATATGTCATTCTCGACGAAAAGGTTGCCGTCATGGACACGGTGGACAGGCACTTCACCGCCGAATGGCTCAAAAATCTTGAATCGGCGCTCGCCGGCAGGCAGCCCGATTATCTCATAGTTCAGCACATGGAGCCCGACCACTCGGCGGGCATCGCGGAATTTTCCGCAGCTTATCCCGACGCTGTGATAGTCGGCAACGACAAGACTTTCACGATGATAAAAAATTTCTACGGCGGGGATTTCATCAAAAATTCGCTTTCCGTCAAAAACGGCGACACTCTCTCGCTCGGCGAGCATGAGCTGAACTTCGTCTTTGCGCCGATGGTTCACTGGCCGGAGGTCATGATGACTTACGACGCAAAGGACAAGGTGTTCTTCTCGGCGGACGCGTTCGGCAAGTTCGGCGCGCTCGACGCGGACGAGGACTGGGCGTGCGAAGCGAGAAGATACTATTTCGGCATCGTCGGAAAATACGGCGGACCCGTGCAGACGCTGCTCAAGAAAGCCGCCGGGCTCGACATCGCGGTCATATGCCCGCTCCACGGACCTGTTCTCAGCGAGAATCTCGGATATTATCTGAATCTCTATGACATCTGGTCATCCTACGGCGTCGAGAGCGAGGGAGTCTGCATCGCCTACACTTCTGTATACGGCAACACGAAAAAGGCTGTCGAGTATCTCGCCGAACAGCTCAAGGCCAACGGCTGCGCAAAAGTCGCGGTCAACGACCTTGCACGCTGCGACATGGCTGAGGCTGTTGAGGACGCGTTTCGCTACGGAAAGCTCGTGCTCGCGACGACCACTTATAACGGAAGTATATTCCCGTTCATGCGCGACTTCATCGACCACCTGACCGAGCGAGGATATCAGAAGCGCACAGTTGCGTTTATAGAGAACGGCTCATGGGCGCCGACCGCCGCGAGGAACATGGCGAAGATGTTTGAAAACAGCAAGGATATCGAGCAAGTCGGTACGGTCACTATTCGTTCCGCAATGACCGACGAGAACAAAGCGCAGCTCGACGCGCTCGCGAAAGAGCTTGCATAAAAAATAAGCAAAACTGCCGAACCCGTAAAAAGATTCGGCAGTTTTTATTTTAGTATAGATTCAAGTTTGCGAAACACATCTTTGCTCTCCGGCAGGAATGAAAGAAGCTGAAAGTCATGGAAAAGTCCGTCGTATTTATAGAGCTTCGCATCGACGCCTGCGCTGAGCGCATTGGCGAAAGCTGTGTCGCTGTCGCTTTCCCCCACCTCAGCCGTTCCGCAGAAAAAGGCCGTCGGCGGGAAGCCCAAAAAATCGGCAAACGACACCGAGAGATACGGGTCGAGGAGGTCATGCTCCCCGGCATATTTCGGGCGACGTCTGAAATACGCTTCGTGATCTTTAAATTTTTCTTTCTTCGCAATACCGTAAAACGGGTCGCTGTGGCAGTTTCGCTCATATGATTCGCCGCAGGCTGTCATATCGCCCCAGAGCGAAAAGCAGATGAGCTTTTTGGGCATCGGTCTGCCGGAATCCCGGAGCTTCTGCGCGAGGGCGAGCACCAGATTTGCGCCGCTGCTGTCCCCAAGGACTACAATATTTTTGGGTTTTATGCCCTTTGCTGTCAGCATATCCCACGCGCTCATGACATCGTCGAGCTGCGAAGGGAAGATATATTCGGGCATGGTTCTGTAATCGACGCTGAAAACGGCGGCTCCGCCTGCGGCGCGGCTGTATTTCAGCGCGAGGCGGCGATAAGCATCAATAAGCTTTATTTTGAAGCTTCCGCCGTGGATATGAAAAATCACGGTGTCTGTTCCTGATTTTTCGGGAATAAGACTTTCGACAAAGCACTCGCCGCAGGGAATTCGGGTCAGGGTATAATCCTTCGGCGGCTTATATCTGCTGACTTTATTTTCTACCGCTGCACCCGCATTCGCGCTCATATTCTCGTTTTTTACAAATCGTGAGTGGAACACGGCGCTGAGCAATGCGCTTGTTATTCTTGCCGGCACGGAAGCCATAATTATACTCCCCTGCCGAGCACGGCGTTCATATTTTTGACCAGCGGATTCATGATGAATGGAATGAGCGTGCCCGCCTTTACAAAGCAATAGACTTCGTTCCACAGGGCATAAAATGCGAGCTTCTGCTCCGCTTTTTCGCTCGCGCCGTATTTTTTGAGATATGTGTCACAGAGGAAGAAACGTTTACCGGTCAGGTTATTGAACTGGAACAGATCATATTCGCGGTCGGCATACATGGAGTTGAGCGGATCGATGAACCCGGTTATCCTGAGCCCCTTGCCGACCATTATGTTGCCGACATTCAAATCGCCGTGGATAAGGCAGGCGTCGGAGATGGACTGGGAGAAGATATCCGAAAATTTGTCTCTCGCGCGGCTCATGGTCGAGACTATTTCGTAGGACAGCTGTCCGTCCTCCGAGAGCTGTTTTGCCGCCAAATAGACATCATCCATAAACGGCTCATAGCACTCGAGCCAAGACGAGAACTGCGGGTTCATTGTGTCACCGAATTTGTCGCTCCGACATTCGTGGATGCCGTGGAGCGCATAGGTCACTTTATCAGCAAAAGCCAGCTTCGCGCTTTTTGAATAAAGCAGCTTGCCGAATGACATAAAGAGCGTGCTGCCCTCGATTTTGTCCATAACATAGCAGTCGAGCGGTATGCTGCCGTCGGCGCTGCGGGAATATAATGCTTTCGGCATACGCACGCCGCAGTTTTCGGATAAAAGCTGTAAATCGTGAGTCTCTTTTTCGAGCATTCCGTCGGCGCGCAGGAATTTGACAACCGCCTCACTACCGTCGCCGAAGGTCACGCCGACCGCCGTACCGAACGATCCGCCGCCGAGATTTTTTGTTTTAACGCCGCTTTTGCCGAGTCCCTCTTCGCAGACGGCGAGAGCATATTCCGCCGCCTTTTCGGGTTCAAGGGATTTTGGGATCACTTTTTCCACATTCATAGCACCGCTCCGTTTCGTGTTTGTTCAATACAAATTCTATCAAATTCCGCAGAAATATAAAATATCCCGGGGACGCTTTTTTCTATCCCCGGGAAACTTTATTCTGTCATTTTTCTGTATGCGCTCGGCGTCATGCCGTAAGATGCGAAGAACTGCTTATATAGTCCGGACGGGTTGTTATACCCCGCCTCGCGAGCAATTTCTTCTATCGGAAGATCGGTGTCCGCCATGAGCTGAGCCGCTTTTTGCAGCTTGTAGGACAGCAGCAATTCCGAAAAGCTCGCGCCGAGGCGTTCTTTTATCATGCGCCCGGCGTATTTTTCGCTGTAGCCAAGCGTTGACGCAAAGCCGCGAAGAGACGCGGAGCCGATATTCTCGGCAAAATAGAGATTCAGCTCATCTGCAAGATGCCCGTCTCTATAGCGCTCGCCGCGCAGAAGTTCAATAAACAAAAGTGAAAGATAATTTTCAACAGCGCGTTCGGAATAGTCCGCGCCGCCGTAATATTCGCTGAGCAGGCGCATGACGATGAAATTGACCTGTTCGGAAGTTTTATCAAACACGGTCATTTCAGTGCCGATTTTCAAATTATCGGCGCATTTTTCAAATAGCTCCGTCGGAATGACGGTTTTTATTATATTATCGCCCTTGCGGCTCTTTTCGAGAGAATGCACCGTACCCGGAGGAAGAATGCACGCCTGACCTTTTTTGAGCGTTAATTTTCGCTCTGGATTCCTGAAGTGCTGGGTACACTCGCCGGACAGGACATAGATAAATTCATAGAACGAGTGACCGTGATAATATGGCTGCTGGCAGGCGGTATGCTTTCGCATATGAAATTTGTCGGACTTTCTTGTCGGGATAAACGGCTGACCGTTTGCGTCGAGCGTCTTGAGCGTTTCTTTATTGAAGCCCGCAGATATTATTTTATCCGCCTCTTCAAATTCTTCGGATATCATCTGCCTTATGGCAGTTTCCGATAATGTGGCGTTATAATCCTCGCGTTCGTGGCGGTCAAAAAGCTGAAAAAAGCCGCTGTTCGTCATAGCATTGTGCCTCAATCGTTCGCTTCTTCGGGTTCTGCCGCCGTTGCGGGCTCTGCCGTGGGAGATGTAGTATCATGTGCCGCCGGAGCTTCGGTCGGCTGAGTTTCAACCCCACTTGTCTGCGCGGGCGCGGTATGGCTGCTCTGCGCGCGTGTGCCGGAGGCAGTCGAGCCGCCGAGGGTCGGGACGAGCCCCTGATTATACAGGTCTATCGCCGAGACATGGTCGCTGCCGATATTAATATTCGTCTTGCCGTATAGCGCCAATTGGAGCTCGCGCGCGGCGACGGGATAGTCGATGACCCAAGTGTCGAGCTGCATCCTTGCCACACGCCCGTAATAAGTATAGAGCTTCGCCGCAACATAGTTGCCCTCCGAGGGCATGACCATCTGCGCTATATCGTAGTTCATCCACTTCTGGGCGAACGCCTGAGTTAAAAGCGAGATTATCTCTCCCTTGCCATAGTTCGTGTGCACGTTCGGCAGGACGATATCCATAGCGTTGTTAAGCTGACCCAGGGATGCACCCTGCGCGCTCTTTATAAGCGCGGTTATTATCGTGCGCTGTCGCGCGGTTCTGCCGAGGTCGCCCGCCGCATCGACATGGCGGATACGGGTATAGACAAGCGCCTGCGCACCGTTGAGCTTCACGGCATCGCCGGACTGAATCTTATCTATCTGAGTGGTCGTGCGGTTGATATACTCCGCCTCATACGGCTCAATTTTCAGCGTCACGCCGCCGAGCGCATCGATAAGCTTCGGGAAGCTCTTGAAATCGACGCTGATATAGTGATCTATTTCTATCTTGTAGTCGTTTTCGAGCGTTTCGATAAGAACGGGATAGCCGCCCCATCTATATGAATGGTTGAGCTTGCAGCAGCGCTCGGGATTTCTCGACGCGTCGGGGATATTCATATATGTATAGCTGTCGCGCAGGAAAGAGACGAGGGTTATCTTCTTCGTGCGCTTGTTGAGTGAGAGCAGGATAAGGGCATCTGAGCGGCCGGTGTTGCTCTCGGCATCGTCAACGCCGATAAGCAGGACATTTATAACATTCTTGCTCGAATATTTTTCGCCGCCGTTCTTCGCCCACGCCGTTATGAGTGCGTCGAGACCGGAAGTGTCCGCCGCATCATACATATTGTCGAACTCATCTTCGGGCGCGAGAGTATAATCCGGGTCGACCTTTCCGTCCTTATCTATATTGATAAGCCCGACTTTTGCAAAAACATAAATGCCCATAGTCACAGCTGCCAGCACTAATATTGCAACCACAACAATTATAAATATCTTCAGATTTTTCTTGTTGTTGTCCATAAAGAACTCTTTTGCGCTTCGTTTCTTTTCGCTCATAGGACATTCTCCTTCGTTCGCGCATATACGCGTTTTCTGCTTTTATCTTACCATACAATGGAAGCAATTTCCACCGTCTTATATATTTTCGGCAGAATACACATAAAAAGAGCAGCCCATAAGGACTGCTCTCTTAGCTTTATTTCGATTTCTGGGACTCGTTTTTAGAATTGCTCTTGGTATTCTTTGCGGTCTTTGTGCTCTCCGCTCCGTGGACATAAGCATAGGTGTAATTATACTTATACTTGCCGCGGTAGTAATATCCGCCATGCTCATCATCGACACAGTTGAGGACAAAGCCGACTATCTTCGCATCGGCAAACTCAAGCTGGCTGACGACGTTGACAAGCTCCTCTTTCTTTGTCGAGCCGGGGCGGACGACTATAACAGCGCCGTTGGTATACTTCGAGATGACCGCCGCATCGATAACTGCAGAAACGGGCGGAGTGTCAATGAATATATAGTCATATCTCTCTTTGAGCGTCTCCATGAGCTCGGCAAGGGCCTCGCTGCTCAAAAGCTCACTGGGGTTGGGCGGAAGATAGCCCGAGAATATGACATCGAGATTGTAATCGTCTATTCTGACTATGGCATCTTCAAGAGCACAGGCGTTGACAAGCACATTCGTAAGACCGGGCGACGACTTGCGCGCAAGAAGCCTGTTGATATTCGGGCGGCGCAGGTCGCAGTCTATAAGCAGGACTTTTACATTGGTCTCGGCAAAGGTTATCGCGGTGTTGAGCACATTTATGCTCTTGCCGTCGCTCATGCCGCAGCTTGTGAATTCGACGACCTTGCAGCCCTTGCCGGGCATCGAGAAAATGATGTTGCTTCGCAGGGTGTTGTATGCTTCGTCGACGACGAAGCTGGTGTTGTCGCCGAGGATATATTTACGCTCGGACGGAGAATGGTGGCTGCTTACTTTATTCTTTCTTCTGATAAGCTTCATTTAGACGCGCCCCCTTTCTTCGAAAAGAAGCCTTTCTTTCTTTCGCCGTTGTCGTCATAGAGAGTGAAATTCGGTATCTTGCCGACGACGGGAGCATCGAAGAGCTTGGCTATATCATCCTCGTCCTCGATATAGGAATTGAAGAGAACGAGCAAAACGATTATTGCAAGAGTGAGTCCCACGCCTATAACGCAGCCGATAAGGGTGAGTTTCTTGTAGGAGGGATATGCTATTCCTTCGGGCACGCGCGCAAGGTCGACGACCTTGACCGAGCTTCCCTCAACAAGATCCATTATGGCGTCCGGGGCAACTTTGGCTATCTCATTGACTATCTTAGCCGCCTCTTCGGGGTCGTTGTTGTTGATGGATATTTTAAGTATGGGTGTGTCCTCAACAGCCTCGGCGGTAAACGATGCGCGTATAGCATCGACGCTGTAATTTTCACCGAGCTTTTCCTTGACTCTGTTGAGAACGTTGTCGCTCGTGAGCAGTCCCTGATATGTAGTAACCAGGTTTTGGGACGCGCTGAGGTCGGATGAATATATCTTTTCGTCGTTCTCGCCGGTGTAGTTCTGAATATAAATAGTTGCGGTCGCTTTATACTGCGGGGTTATAAAGAACTTGGCATAAAGGAACACGCCGGAACCGCAGACAATGCCGACAAGCAATATCAGCCAGAGCCTTTTGAGAATTTCAAAGAAAAGGCGTTTAAGGTCAACATCAAATGTTTTAAGTTTTTCCATAAGCAATCCCCTCTCGGTGTCGTGGATATACAACACTATAATTATACATACAGCGACACGGTTTATCAAGTTATTTTTACTTTTTCTTACTTTACACCAAAACGGCGCATCATTTCCTTATAATTTTTGACAGCCTCGCCGTCTGCATCCTTCACTCCGCGCATCCACGCACGAAGCTCGCGGAACTGAGTGAATATTATTTTAACCGCCCTGACGGCATAGGCTATCGGCAAAAATATCGGGAATTTGTCAACTATCCTGCTGCGGCGGCGCATCTCGGACGAAGAGATAAACAGCTTTCGCTTGAGCGCTGCGGAGAATGTGTTGCTGCCGTCCTCATTCGCGAGGTACATCACCATATTCGCAGCCTTGCCGTAGCTTCCGGATTCAAAGACATATTCGCCCATCTCGTCGAGCAGCCCGCTCTCCGGCTCATCGCCGAACCAATGGAGTGAGAGCGCCTTGAGATTATTCATAACCTCGTCCAAATTATAGCGTTCAAAGACGGAGTTTATCTTCACCCAATCGAGCTCGTCTTTATATTTTTTCATATAGAGCGCCATATCGGCAAAGAATCTGACGCCGACTCCGCCCTGATGGAAATGGCCGAACAGATGACCCATAAGAAAAATATAATTGTCGCTCGGGTCGAAATTATATTCAAATCCGTTTCCGTCGGTGAGCTGCCACGGCGGCACAAAGTATGTATCAAGCCCGGTCTCGCGCTGATGGTCGAGCACGGATTCGTGAACCTCGACCGAGATGAACGGGTCGCGGTGGAAAACATCGTGGTGTCCCTTATGTCCCTCGAAGCTGTACCCCGCCTGCGTGAGAACTTCTTTTATCTTCTCGTGGCTGTCGAGATCGGCGTAGACATCTATATCCGCCATCTCGCGCATATCCTCGGACGGATAGAGCTGGGCGACATCCGCGCCCTTGAGAAAGATATGCTTTATCCCCGCAGACGAAAACAGGTTTTCGAGCTCGCCGCGCGTCATCTTCTGATTTGCACACTTGAACATGAGCATATTATGGCTGCCCTGGAGTTCCGTGACGATATTCGTCGGGACATTCCTGTTTTTGCGCAGGGCGTACCACAATATATTTGTCATATTATGCTCGCGGGCAAGCTCCAGCAGCTTTTCAAAATCGCCGCTGAAATCATCCGCACGGCCGCCTTCGAGCACGGTGCGCACAAGAAAAATATAATCTTCGTAAAGCTTCTTCACTTATATCCTCCGCTTTCAGCCGTTGAGAACAGCCGAAGTTATCTTCCTGACTATTTTATCATCCTGAACGATGCTGAATTTTCTGGCAAAGAGACAGCCGGAATTCATCAGCTCGTCATAATCCTCTGATTTAAATATGTACGGGTGACCGCGCGTCCAGTCGATATAGCGCAGGCACGCTTCGTGGTCATCGTCGAACTTCTTGCTGTGCAGATTATCTGCAAAGCTTGAATTTATAATCACCGTCTGAACAAAGAATTCATCCGGAATATATGTGTGCTTAAACTGCTTGAACACAAATGATTTTTGCGAAATAAGATATTTTGCAAACTCGCCGGTCACACTGAACCACTGCGAGCCGCGCTGCATCTTCTTGCCCTTTATTCTGTTTATTCCGAATATACGCCCGAGAACAGTCTCCGCTTGGGTGACAAGGCGGTTAAAGAAATTTCTTCTGCCGGAGGCAAAATGATAATACCTGACGCGCTCAAGCTCTTTTTCCGTAGGCTCGGGTGCGCCGAAATGAACGAACTCTTCGCCTTTATGTTCATCGAAATAGCGGTGTATCTCATCCTGATTTTTCAGCGGCAGATCCGCGCCGGAGATGAGATGGACATAGTCATATTCTCGTCCGCTCTCGAACGCAGCTTCGAGCAGCTCATACTCGCATCTGACCATGTCGAATCCGCCCCATCTTATATGGATACGCGGGACGAACTCAACGCGGGAGTTTTGCAGAACGCTTTGGATCCTGCTGATATCGAGCTTTGAATGGGAATCGATGTGTATATAAATGTCGTTACGCTCGTCGTCGATACATTTGAGAAGACTTTCGAGCAGGTCGAACTGATCGTGGGCTATTATCAGATATGCGTGCATGGTGCACCTCCAATCAGCAATTATATACTATTTTATTTTTAACTTTATTTTCTACGCGCCATGGCGGAATACAGCGGCCACGCGAAGGCGAAAATTATCGCTTTTATCTTTCGCTTTGCCGAAGCACCGCACCCGAGAAACGCCGCAAGGGCGCCGCGTATTTTTTTTATGACCTCGCGCTTGAACCACGGCTCGCGGTCGATGCCGGAATGCATACTCTCCTCCGCACAGAACATGAGCACGCGCATACGGATATCCGCCGTTTCTTTGCGCCCGAGCGACTTTCCGCACTCGCTGCCACAGATATATTCGAGAACAGATATGCGGTCGATTATTTTTTTGTCGTTGAGCCGGCTCATGAGGCTGTCCGGTGCGGATTCATAATGATAGAGCCGTTTATTAGTATCCGCCTGCACCGAGACATTCTTGCTCACTTCGTAGTTGAAGAGCCAGTCCTCGGCGATTACTAAACTTTCGTCGAAACGAATCTTCCCTATCGCCTTTTTGGAATAGACGGAGCGCCAGACATTGTTGTGCTTGCCGCAGGCGGAATAGGCAATTATAGAGTTTTTGTCGCTGAGCACTGTTATTTTGCCATCAGCCGAAATTTCATCCGGGCGTGAAGAATCGAAATAGCCGCAGCCGGAGCGATCGGCGTTGTTTTCGAGCGCGTTTTTCACCAGAGTTTCGTACATATCGGGCTCTACAAAATCATCGGCATCGACAAAGCCGATATATTCGCCCGACGCCATATCGAGTCCGGCGTTTCGCGCGGAAGACGCGCCGTTGTTCTTCTTATGTATCACCCTGACGCGCCAATCGCGCTTTGCCCATGAATCGCACATCGCGGGGCTGGCATCCGGCGAGCCGTCGTCGACCAGGACAAGTTCTATATTCCCATATGTCTGCGAAAGTATACTTTCGACACATCTGTCAAGATGCTTTTCCGCCTTGTAGACGGGAACAATGATGCTCAGAAGTTTATCCACCGAATTCACCTCTTAACGCCCTTGAGTCTGAGCAGAAGTTTTGAAAAAAGATTGAACGGATACGCCGCAAAAAACAGACGGACAGTCGACCTGCCCATATCGCCCGGACAAAGGCGGCAGATTGATTTATAAAATCTCAGCGCGGTTTTGAATCTTTCATCCGTCACGCCGATACGGTTGACGAGAAGAGTATTGACCGCCGCATCATAGGCATATCGGCGCACGGCCTCCACCGTTTTATCAAAGCCGCGATCCGAAAAGAACTTCGCCTGAGCGGCAAAGGCTTCGAGAACATCGAGTCTGCGCGGCGTATATTCAGACATGATACTCCCCTGCCGGCTGAGATAAAAATACACAGCATCCTTTCTGACGGAAATGCAGTTGCACCTGTCAAAGAGGCGGTAATACACGAACGCATCCTCGTTGAGTCTGCCCTCGGGAAATGATATGCCGTCAAACAAATTGCGGCGATAAAGTCTGCCGCAGGAGATAACATAGGCAAACAGACCTTTTTTGGCTATGTCCTCGAACACATCGTCTTTTGAAAGAAGCATGTCCGAATCAAAGAGCAGAGCTTTGATTGGCTTTCCGTTTTCGTCTATTCTGGCGACATTCGCGATACAGATATCGCTGTTGTCGTGCCGCACGGCATCGGCGAGCAATTCAATGCAGTTCGCAGATATTGTATCGTCGCTGTCGAGGAAGAAAACATATTCACCCGATGCTTTGACGAGTCCTGCATTGCGCGCAGACGAGAGACCGCCGTTCGGTTTGTGAATGACCTTTATTCTCCCATCTTTTTCAGCCCATGCATCGCACATGGCGGAGCAACCGTCCGGCGAGCCGTCATCGACAAGGATTATCTCAAGGTCAGAATACGTCTGCCCAACAACGCTTTCGACGCACTTATCGAGATATTTTTCAACTTTGTAAACCGGGATTATTACACTTATCATTCTGCTTTCACTTAGCCTTTTTGAATTTTCCGATAACGCCGCCGACAAGCGACTTGACTCTTGCGAGAAGCTCTTTGAAATACGGATTCTTGAAATAGAGAATCAAATAGAGAATATTCGTTGCCGCAAAGCACACGATGCCCTTAACTATAAAGCCGAGTATGCCCGAGAGAGGAATCATATCGGCAAGCAACTTCACACCAAATCCGGCGCCGCAGCTGATAACCAGCGTTGCAAAGAACGAGACAAAATATCCCCAGACCGACTTTTTGAAATGGTCGCGAAAGAGAATAATCGGCTCATACCAGATATAAGTCAAAAGCTTTGAAACAGCCGACGCAAAAATTATGCCCGCCATTCCGATCCACTTGCCCATGAGTATGGAGAGTCCGATATTGAGAACTGCGGTGGCAGTCATTATATACTTTGTTTTCAGATAGATTCCTGCCGCTTCTCTGTATATCCATATGGGATAGAGCAGGCAGGACAGAAGGAAATTGAGGCCGATAGCGCAGACGGTATATTTATCAACAAGGAAGTCCTTGCCGAGCCACACGATTATGAAATCGTCAACGAGCGCATATGTACACGCACTGACAACTATTCCGAACCATGCGGACATCGTCTGGATAACTTTGAACACCCGATACTGCTTCTCCTTGCCGTCGGACACCATCATATTGCCGAGGCTCGCCGTAAATGAATAGAAGAGGATATTGGCGTAGCTGCTTATCATATTTATCGGCATAAGATAGTTCGAATAATCGCCGACGGCAACGGTGCTGACCATCTTTGATATGAGCAGGTTATCCGTACCGTTTATCATAACCGACGAGAGCTTATACAAGAATATCGAACCCATGTTGTCGAATATTCCGCGCCTGTCCGCTTTTGAAAGCGGCTCGTTGGGCTCTTTGATATAAGGATAAAGCTTATTCGCCTGATGCGAAATTATCAGATTGTTTATGATAGTAAACACAACGCCAACCATAAGATAAGCTATATAATTTCTCGTGGCATATATGATAACTATCTGCATAATTGTGGACACCGTGCTGGTGACAACGGTATATCTGGAAATAATATATCCGTGCTGATGCGCGGTAATAAGCGTCTGCTTATAAGCAAAAAGGTACGAGCAGACCGTATTTAACACCGCGATGCCGTAATACAGATACATATGCTCAATCTCGTGATCGAGATTTACAAAAGAATCAAGGAACGGAACGAATGCAACGCCCGCAACGGACACCGCCGCCGCTATTATTAAATAAACTTTGCTGTAAAATTTATTCAGCGCGGCTATCTTCTTTGTATCGTTCTCCGCTATCGGCTTATAGTAGCTGTATGCCATTGCCGTGCCGAAGCCGAGATCGGCAAGGCAGAGCAATGAGATAACATTTGAAAAAAGACCGTTGAGTCCGAGCATCTCGCGCCCGAAAACGTTGATAAACGCAGTTTTCGAGACAAACGCAAGCACTTTTCCCAACGTTGAATTGAGGAAACTTGCCACGGCGGTTCTTGTCGATTTTTCAGTACGTGATGCCAATTTATCTACCTCTTATTTAATGATTTCAATAAGCTCATCATAATACGGCTTCAAAGCGGTATTGTCATATCTGAAGCTTCTGCCTTTGACTTTTTCATAAAATGCGGCTATATCCGCGCAGTTCTCAACATGTTGTATATACTCAACACCCGACAGGCACCAGTCATAGATGCCTTTCACCTTATGGCTCATGCTGAAGAAAACGGCGCACGGTGTACCGGTTATCGCAGCGAATATCATTCCGTGAAGCCTGTCCGTTATCACGAGCTCGGCTCTTCTGAATGTTTCAAACTGCTTTTCGAGCTCGGCGAGGCGATTCTCCGGGAGCACATTATGGTCGATGCACATGTCCGCCTCTTTGATGCCGCCAAAGGCTTTGTCTGTCCAATTATAAATTTCCGCGCTGTCGGCATCGTCCATTATTTTTTCGCAGTCATTTCTCAGGCATAGGACTGCGCCGCTGCGCTCTCTCCCCTCGCGGCACTCGTCAAGCGACAACACCATATCCGGAATGAGCTTCACTCTGCTGTGGTCGTCGAGCAAAAGGAGCGCATTGTCATAGGAGAACTTTTCTCTTGTGCAAACGGTAATATTTTTATGTGAATTATAGACCTTTCGGGCATCTTTGAGCCACTTCCTGCCCTCTTCGTCGTCGGAGAAGAAAATCGTGTTGGGCAGAAGTATTATCCTGCTGTGCGGAAGAAGTTCTATGATTTGCTGCGTCAGGATATCAGAGTACGGCCAGATGGTGCCGATAAACCCTCCTCCGTGAATCAGTATGTCGCTTTTCCCGAACAGAAGCTTTAGGCCCAAGCTATGTCTGAAATACTTGAAAAATTTATCCAAGCTTCTTTCGGTTATTTCAAACAGGAAAAAGTCCTTGAAAAGAGCCTCCTCGGCTGCGGCTATGGCATGGTCGCCAAGATTGCAGTGCTCCGGAGTTATCAAAAGGAATTTAAACTTTTCACGGTATTTAATTTTTTTGAAAGCAGTTGAAAATATAAGCTTCCAAATCAAAAGGAAATAGTTGACTCTGGCGAGTATCTTCCTGATTATTTCAAATATAAATCGCATAAGCGCATCCTTTCCCGTAAGAACACTACCGTCTTATTTTTCTTATGATATCCCTGCCGTGGCATTTTACATTCACCATGAGCTTATAAAGCGTGAACACATAAGCTATAAGGAACATGTTGAAATTGAGGTTCTACCATATCACTTCAAAAATTCATTAACATATACAAATAGCAGATCATCTTCTCAACAATCTATTAAAAGACACAAATAAACTTGGACTGATAGCAACGATGATCACTGAAACTTTATATTTAATCGAAAGATATCTGTTTTTCAAGATATATTTTCCGTACTTGCGAATTTCTTCAAATATTTTTTCAGAGTAAGTACCGCTGATTTCTTTTCCACCACTAACACTCTCATCGCTGCTGAGCAGCCTTGAAAGCGTTGCAAAAAGTATGCGCGCATGGCGGCAAATACTTTTTTCGTAGATATCGCTGTTATATCTGCTCTCTTCCACAAATCTCGCCGTTATTTTATATAGGTTCGCGCGTCCGACTGTCATGTCGGTAGAAGTAATTGAACCTGCACGCCTGACATAGTGATAGAAGCCCTCATCTGTAGATATAAACTTTGATGCTTTTTTCATAAGCCGATAATTCATATCAAGGTCTTCTGCATATTTTATAGTTTCATCAAAGCGTGTATCAGAAAAAAGTTCCAAGCGATACAGTTTCCCACACACCTCCGGTCTAATATTGTCAAGAATAAACTCTCCCAGTATATCAGAACCTTCTAATTTTTTATTTCCGGAGTTCTCTTGAGAAGTCGTTCCGTCTTCATATTCAACGCTGAATCCGCACATTATAATGTCCGCATCTTCGCCGATTGTAAAAAGGCTTTGCACAGTATTTTTATCGATCCAATCATCCGAATCGACAAACATCACAAATCTGCCGCAGGATATATCAAGTCCTGCATTTCTCGCAGAAGACAGTCCTCCGTTCGGCTTATGTATAATCTTTATACGACCGTCCTTTTGAGCCCACAAATCGCACATAGTCGGACAATTGTCCGGAGAGCCGTCATCAACAAGAATTATCTCAAGATTTTTGTAGCTCTGAGCGACAATGCTCCCGACGCACTTATCAAGATATTTTTCAACCTTATAAACAGGCACTATCACGCTGACAAGAGCATCCTGCATATTTATCTCTCCTTTGTGCAATGTTATCAATCGGCCTTTTTATCCTTGGCGTTTCTTATTCCGCGGATCATAAAGTTATAAAATCCGGGGCAAAGCCAAAGCGCAAGTGTTTTCACCTTATACTTGAGAGGATATTTTTTTTGAGTAAGTATCCGCTTTTTGAAGTTCAATATTGCAGATCTTATATCATCATACTTATAAAAATATTTCTCATTTGTAAGAACTCCACTGAGCAGAGTGAATGCCGCAGCAGCATATCCCCTCAGGCAACAGTCATAGACATCCTCAGGTATATCTTTATAACTCAGCATAATCTCAAACGCTGTCATTGAATCAAAAGAGTGATCATTCATGACCCACGCTTGTTCTTTGATTCGCTTCTGAACATAATTATATTCGATCTTGTCAAGAATAGCCGCGCCATTCGACTTCTGTGCCGTTTTGAAATTGAATAACAAATCCTCGGAATACCAAATATCCTCGTCGAATCTGACTTCTTTGAGGATGTCGGCGTCGTAAAGTCTGTTCCAGATATATCCGCCGTCCCCACCGAGCACAATAAAACGAAAATAATCGTCCTTGTCCAGCACCTCTTTGTCGACGACACACCTGCACTCATACCTCTCCCCGGAAATCTCGACTGCATAGTAAGAGCACAGGGCTATGTTCTTTCCGCTTTCGCTTATTTTCTGTATGAGAGATGAATACATTTCCGGCTCAATCCAGTCATCGGAATCGACAAAGCCTATGTAATCTCCCGTCGCAATGTCAAGCGCCGCGTTTCTTGCCGACGAAACTCCTCCGTTTTCTTTATGTATGACCCTTATGCGGCTGTCCTTCTCAGCCCACTCGTCACACATGGCCGGGCAATTGTCCGGTGAGCCGTCGTCAACTAAGATTATTTCAAGATTTTTATATGTCTGTCCCACAATACTCTCAACGCATCTGTCCAAAAGACCTTCCGTCTTGTAAACCGGAACTATAACGCTGATTTTCGGTTGACTGTTCATTGCTTCACCCCTAAATAAATCCTCAGAAATTCTACATATTTTTCCGTCATAAACACGGAGCCGCGCCCGAGCGCCGACGCGAGAAGCTTCGTGTGCGCAGGCAATTTTCCCATATCGACTGCTGCCGCCGCAGAGCGAATATCTTCATCCGCGCAGATATTTTCAATAACCTTTCTGCGTTCCTGTTTCGAATGGAAATTGGCTTTTTTTGCTTCGTTTCGAAGCAGGAAATTGACCATATACAAAAGATAATAATTGAGCTGAGATGATATATCAAAATCAGAAGCCGCATTTTTCTCTTTGAGCCGCTTATACGGCAGGAGAATAATATCTTTAAGCTTTTCGTCATATGCCGTCGACATCGACTGCCCGGTTATTCTGTAATGATAAGTCGGCGTTTTTAAGCATGATATGCTCTGCGAATCAAGCAGACACGGATATATGAACGCTGCGTCCTCGCCCATACGGATACGCTCATCGACGGGCAAAAGATTTTTTTCGATTAGCTCTCTTCTGACGAGCTTGCTCCAGCAGTTCGGATTGACACCGAAGCTGTAGAACCGTCCATCAAAAAGCATTCTCGGAAATATCTCTTTTTCAAGGCGTTCGCGACCGTAGAAACCTTCCTCAAAGCACTGGCTGCTCGGTTCGGCGCGATCTCCGTAATCGCAGAGGAAGTCGCTGAGCACCATATCGGGCGAATGCTCGCATACTGCTTTGTACATATTCAGGAATGTGTCCGGCTCGACCCAGTCGTCGCCGTCAACAAAGCCGATATAATCGCCGCACGAAGCCGCGAGACCCGCTTTTCTTGCGCTGAGCAGACCGCCGTTTTTCTTATGCACGACCTTCATGCGTGCATCTTTCGCCACATATTCATCGCATATATCAGGGCAGCCGTCCGGTGAGCCGTCATCGACTATGATTATTTCAATATCGTCGAGCGTCTGCGCCGCGAGGCTGTCAAGGCACTGGCGGAGATATTTTTCAACTTTGTATACCGGCACTATAACGCTTATCATAATTCGGCACCTTAACCTCTGAGTTTTTTGTAAAGCAGATACGCGAGTCTCCCGAATAAGTTCAACAGCTCTTATTGGCGCTGTAAACATCGATAACTTCATAATTTTCGGACGAATTATATGTATGAACACGCAAGGGATTTTTGATTCCGATAATATTCAAATCCTTTACATCTACCGTCTTAACCGTCTTTTCGCGGTAATACGAACTAAAGTCGCTGTCAACCTCAAGGAAGTTGAGCCGCTTGCCGTATTCCTCCGAACAGTCCTGTGACACGCGCATAAGCTTGCCGCCGTATTCAAACATTTCGCCTGCCGCACGGGCGGTGACGGGATCATTTACAACACATCCGAGCTCCGTCGGGCATAATTTCATATCTTCCCCGACTTTATAAAGAACAAGCTCACTGTTTTTTGTCCTCCCCATATCGCAGGCGAGCGCATAGATATTGCCGCCTCGCTTAAAAAGCGTTGTATCGGCAAGCTCAACGTCCTTTGCCATGTTCGCGGACTTCTCCCATCTGTCGGGGAAATCGACCGCCCTGTACATATCCAAAGTATGCCCCGAACCGGTCTCCGGCACGATATATATTTCGCCGTCATGTTCGAAAATCTGCGGATATGACATATGATATGGCTCAACTATTATCTCTTTCCAGCTTGAAAAGCTGCCGTTTGCTTTTAGCTTTGAATAGCCGATAACACCTCGTCTGCGCAGATAGTCAAACAGCTCGGCAAAAATATACGTCTCGCCGTCGCGCTCGAACACAAACGGGTCGGCAACCCAATATCTCAGATTATTTTTTATGGCTCTGAACGGCACAGCCTCATCGTCAAGAAGCGCGTGTCCGCCCTTTTTTCTAAACGCCGCACGGTAATAATCAAATTCCATAATATTCCTCCTAAACGCCCCGCCTATCCCGAAGCCGAACCGCAATTATTTTGTATCTTTTACTCCGCAGGAGTTGACCAAATCCGCAAAGTAGAGATTATATATAGGCGGTATTTTTTTGAACAGATTTGCAAGGAGCAAACAAATTTTATCACACATACGGCGCACTCCGATTTTACCGAACAGAAGCTGCACCGCAAATTCTATGAGCAGGCACGAGATAAAAACCGCTGCGGCAAAAAGAATTATCCATATAACCATAAGATTTCCGGAGTTTCTGTCTATAAATTTGGGCAACTCAGAGATAATATTTTTTCTTATTATCGGGTTGTCAGAAATAATATACACCCCGAAGGTCAGCGGTCCCACAGCGCAGATAAAATTCTTTGCCTTGTCACCAAAATCCAAATTTATGAACAGCAAAAGCACGAAAACGACAGCCAAAACGGTAAAAGGTGAGCTGTATGTATCGGCTGACAGAACGCTGCTTATTTTCATATTCCGATATTGCTTGACGAACGCCGGAATGAATTCGTTATCAAGATACAGGAGCAGCGAGAAAACTGTAAATCCGAGAAGATAAACGGTTTTTCTCTTCTTTTTCGGCTCAAAGTGGAGTTTAAAATACGCGCCGGTCATATACATGGCGACAAACCAAACAGTACTGTATCCTCCTTTTAGAAGGAAAATATCAATATCGGTATATTTCTTTATAATCGGTGCAACAAAGCAAAACAGAACATAAACTACCGCGAGAAATACGCGATAACATTTTTTCGACATTCTGTGCGCGACCGCGTTTATAATCGGCATCAGCAAAAACAGCAGCACATATCTTGTAAAAAACCAATACTCATGGTGGATAATCGGGGTAACTGCTTTTAATATCGCAGTTCCCGTAATCGGTCTTTTTAATATAATTGCCGATATCGCCGTAATAATCAAACAGTAGAAAACGACCTCTATCCAAAGCTGCATTATCCTCGAAGGCTTATACTTGGCATCGATATTTACATAACCGGATATCAGAAGATATGTATTCACCGCGCCGAAGCAGAAAAAAGTCACAAAATCCGCCAATCCGTATTTGACTGAAAGCGCATCGTTGTAGGACACTATGTCGCTGTGTAAAATACAATGCTGCAAAACAATGGCAAACATCGCAACGGAGCGAAGGCAATCCACCCCGCAATTTCTTTGCTTTTTATTAGCAGAAATCATCTTTTGTCCTCCTAGGATACAGTTATATTTTAAACACCGCCGAGTGCATAACGCTTATAAAGCAAAGGAAATACAGATTAAGCAACGACAGTACAATTATCATCAGGTTGAGCAAAATTTCATTTGACCTGTAAACAGAAATATCTTTTTTAATTGTGCTTTTTCCGTGGGGTGCAGAATATATTTCCTGACGCTTTCTTTTGTTGAGATCCAAACACAGCATTATAGTGAGAGAACCGAACATAGGAATGACCCAATGTATAAACCTCGTGAATATGAGAAGGCTCACAAGAGAGCCTACCGTGAAAGACATCAGAAGAGTCAAAAAATAGTTTATATCGTCAACGCCCTCAATACCATCTCTGCTTATTCGGTGGTTCATATAGGCGCACATAATTATTACCGCTAAAAACAAAATCAAGCTGACAATCGTTGTTCCCCGGGAGATGTCTGTCATTCTGCTCTTGTTTATAGCCGTTTTTTCCAAAAGTACACGGAAAAAACTGTTGTTAAATACCTTTCCCAGGAGCTCAATGATATATGAACCAAAGAATATTCCGACAAGTGATATGATGTTGAATGCTTTCGTTTTCAGCCGCATATTAACTTCCGTCAGCAGCCGCAATCCCAAAAATATAACTGCGGCTGAATGTATTCCCAGCGCCACAAGATAGCCGATACAGAAAATCTTTTTCTTTTCAACCAAATCAAAATACAGACAGAAAATCGCAACGGCAAAGGCCAAACCGTTTCTTATTCCGCTGCAGGTATCATAATACCAGTACGTGCTCAGCAGAAAAAACGTGCCGATAAACAAGTACAGCTTGCTTATTTTATAAAAATTCGCAAACCTCCAGATTACCCAAAGCATACTTCCGTAAGTCAGAAAAATAGTTATCGCCGGGAGAAAATTGTTATTGCCGAGTTTACTGATAAGGTAAAAATACATTCCGCAAACCGGAACCGCATCGTAGTTTCCGTAGCCGCTTCGCTGCAAGTTAAGATAGCCCGCAAAGCTCTTTTTTCTCAGCAATTCAAGTGAATCATAATATCTCATCAAGTCATCCGTCGGAAGCGGTTTGACAAAAAATGCCATAACCGACAACGCAAGCACCAAGGCAAGGAACAGCCACTTGATATGTTTTCTCGGGACCAGAGGATAGATAGCACAAAACGAAACAACTATAATTAAATATATCAGCATTTTATCACCCCTGTCCCTTCGTATATTTTTTCGAGCTGCTTTGCCGTCTCATTTATATCATAATTTTTGATAAGCTTTTCGACCGACACGCTCTCTCTGTCGATTGATGCGAGCCTCTGCGCGTGCTTTGCCCACTCCGAGGCGGGAAGCGAAAGCGAAGCATATTCCACATTATCGTTCTGCTTAGCGTATCTCGACACCGTATCCGATATCAGACACGGAAGCTTCGTCGCCTGAGCCTCTATAAGCGTAACCGGGAGTCCCTCTTTAAGCGACGGAAACACGAACACGTCCATAGCCTGCAGCAGGTCGTAAACATCGTCTCTGACGCCCGTAAGAATGACGCTGTTCTCTATACCCAAGCGGCGGGCTTTTTCTTCTATCGCTTCTTTTTCTTCGCCCTCTCCGACTATAAGCAGCACCGCATCGGCGTTGATTTTTTTTAACTCGGCGAATACATCGAGAAGAAATTTATGATTTTTAATATAATTGAGCCTGCCGACATGACCTACGACGAGCTTGTTTTCAACGCCCAACTCACGCCGCTTCCGCTCGCGCATCTCCGAGTCAAACTTATATTTGCTCAGGTCTATTCCGTTGTTGAGAATAATTCCACGCTTTTCAAAAGTGCGTTTTCCGTAAAGATAAGCCCCCGACTCGGGTCCGCAGGCCACAAGCGCAGTCCCGCAGGAATCAAGCAGCAGAGTCATAAAGAAACGGTAGACGTCAAACATCCTGCGCTGAAGGAAGCTCCTGTCCTCAATGCACGGGTCTGTCATATGCCCGTGCGGCACACGGACAGGCACGCCCTCGCTGCGAGCGGCGAGCATCACAAGCCCGCTGAAAAACATAAGGTGCGAATGAACGGCGTCGTATTTGCCCTCGCGGATAACTTTTTTCAGATATTTATAGTCGGCGAGATAACCTTTCACGTCTGAAGGGCGGTGTATGACTTTTGCGCCGCTCTCGATAACCTTCGGCTCAAGAGGGCCTACCTCATCGCCGACTATGTAATATGTACACTCAAAGCGTTCACGGTCAAGATGTGTTTGCAAGCTTGTGGCAACAACATCAAATCCACCGACTCTGAGAGGGCTTGTAACTATCAAAACTTTTTTCTTCATCAAATGTTCTCCGAACTTTTATAAGTCATAAACACAAGGCTATCTGTTGCGAATATATCTCTTCAATTCGCGCGGCGGTAAGTTTGCAGTCATATCCCGCTGCGGCTACTACCGCCGACGCCGACGCACGATCTGTGTTCAAAGCAGCAGAAAGGATTCTGTCTGCCCATGCCTCCGCGCCGATATCGAGCGGGATAAACTCAAAGTTATCGAGCAGCTTTGCCTCTTCCGGCACAGCATCCGATACAAAGCAATTGAGTCCGCTGCTCTGCGCTTCAACAAGCACTAACGGAAGCCCTTCAAAGTGAGAAGGAAGAACAAATGCGTCCGCCGCGCTCATTATCTTTTCAACATCCGTACGTCGTCCGGCAAAGATAACCTTTTTGCTAAGCCCGAGACCCGACACTTTTTCGCGGATTTTCTCCGTTTCTGAACCTGTTCCAACAAGAAGCAGTACACTGTCAGGATGTTTTTTAACGACCGAAGCAAAAATATCTATCAAAAATTCATGATTTTTCACCGGTGCAAACATTCCAACATGACAGAGCATAAACCGATCACCAATATCAAACTCACGCCTTATCTCGTCGCGATACGCGTGATTGAACGAAAACTTTTCGGTATCGATACCGTTTTTTATGACTTCAAAATTGCTGTTGCCAAAAATAAAAAGTCCCGCCGCATCGGAGCACGCCAATCTGACATCGGCAAGCTTATTAAGTCTTTTTTTATTTATAGTGTGAAGTGTTTTTGTAAGTTTATTGAAGTTCGAATTGGAACTGTGGCTGTGTGCAATACACTGCATGCCAACTTTTTTCGCCGCCTCGAGTGCTTCGATGCTGCTGCATGAATTGAGATGAACATGAGCCGCTTTTATCTCCGGATGTTCACGCAGAATATTCTCAATATTACGCTTATATTCCATCGGTGCAGAACGCCTGTTCGGTATTCTGAATATCCGACTTCCATTTGCGACAAATTCGTCTTCAAAAGGGATCTTGTCCTGCGTTGTTGCCACCAAATCTATAGGGATTGAAGTATTCATAATAATGTTTTTAATAAACACCTCAACTCCGCCAAGATTAGATGAATATCCGAATTCGATCACCCTGTTTTCCATCGTGTCCCCCCGTTATTCGTGCCAGTTTTTAAGATAGAATTGTTTAAGTTCTTCCGTCGTTGATACTATATCGTATCCCGACGCGGCTATCTCCGCCTTTGTATTTCTACGCTCATATCCGTCGGCATATTTCAAAGCGCTACAAGCCCACTTTTTCGGCGAATCGTCGAGAGAACAAAACTCAACAAGATCAGTAAGATTTATCTCCGAAGATATTGTATCAGTCGCGACTATATGCAATCCGGATGCCTGAGCTTCAACAAGCGACACCGGAAGCCCCTCGTTGAACGAAGTCATTATAAAAACATCCATTGCGCTGAGTATGCAATCGATATCAGTGCGTACACCCGTGAATATCACACTGTCAGCAAGTCCGAGCGACTTCACCTTTTCCTCTATCGCTCCGCGCAGATCGCCGTCGCCGACAAGAAGCAAAACGGCATTGCCGTTCTCCTTTTTAATCTCGGCAAAAACATCGATAAGAAGATAATGGTTCTTCTGAATATGAAAACGAGAGACATTGCCTATAACAAATTTTCCATCAAGTCCGAGTTCCGCCCTGATTTTATCGCGCTTATCAGAAGAGAAAGCAAATTTATCCGTATCGACACCGTTTCTGATAATATAGTAGTTGCCGCGCTTTGTTGCTTTCTCGCCGTACATCCATACACCGGCATCGTTTGAACAGGCAAACAAATAGTCCGCCTGATTTTTTAGCGGAAGGCGGTAAAGATCGATCACCTTCTGCCTTATACCCTTTTGAGACAGAGCTATGTGGCTGTGCGCTATTGTTACAAGACCGTACTTCTTAGCGATCGGTAGAAACACACTTGCAGAACCCGTCATATGCGCATGGATTATTCTGTATTCCGGATGCTCTGCAAAGAATCTGTTCCAGCAGCGCTTATATTCAAAATGATTAAGTACATTATACTGTGGAAATCTGTATATCTTTCCGCCGAGAGATTCAATCTCATCGTCATAATCATAACGGTCGGGAGTATGTACAATAAAATCAAATTGCACAACGGATCTGTCAATGGTGCGGTAAATATTCATAACAAGAGTCTCCGCACCGCCGCGTTTGAGTTTTCCGAGAACTATCAATACTCTTTTTGCCGCCATATCCAACTCACCTTTCGTAGAAGTCAACAAGTGTATTTGCGCATTTATTTATGTCCCAGCCGCAGTCTCTGACTTTTTCAAACGCGGAGGCGCGCAGATCGTCGGGCATTGTTTCGATTTCTTTCGCCCAGGCCTTCGGGTCGGCGTCGATCGACAGGCGCTTTATATGATCTGTAATACAGACTTCATCAGTCACGGTGTCGGACATGAGCACCGGGAGCCCTGCCGCCTGCGCTTCGACGACCGAGACGGGCAAGCCCTCTCTGAACGACGGGAATATAAAAACATCCATTGCGCTGAGCAACTGGGAAATATCAGATCGTCTGCCGAGAAAATGCGCACTCTCGGATATTCCGAGACCCTCGGCGAGCTCTTTGAGTTCATCCGTCTCCTCTGCGCCCGCCATAAGAAGTACTGCATCCGGGTGTTCTTTCTTTATCTCGGCAAACACGCGCAAAAGATAAGGGTGGTTCTTCAGCGGCGGACTCGTCACGCCGACATGACCGACAACAAGCGTGCTGTCACCTATTCCGAATTCATCGCGCGCCGCGCTGCGCTTTTCCGAGGAAAAGGCATATGAAGCGCAGTCAATGGCATTCGGGAGAACTGTGAATCGACTGTCCTTGCCGTACCAGTAGCGCCCCGCTTCGCGGCCGCAGGCGAAAAGCTTATCCGCGAGAAAGCGTGTCGGGACATTGAGCAGCAGATTTCTTCGCAGGTTATCGGGATTCAATGAAAACAGTGTTGAGTGGCAATGCGCCGCCACTTTTTTTATCCCGTGTTTTTTCGCTTTCGGAGCGATGAGACAAGTCATATACGGCGCATGGATATGTACCGCCGCATATTCGCCCTTATGCTCTTCAAAAAAGCCGTCAAGCTCGGACGAGACAAAGCTCTTTATTCCGGGCGTATTCATCTTGAACACACGCCCTCCGAGCGCCTCTATGTCGGCGCGCCTATCGCGCTCGCACTCCTTGAAATACATTATGTCAAATTTTATATCTTCCGGCATCACGCGAAAATAGTTGAGTACAACGCTCATCACACCGTTTGCGACGCCTATATCCGGCACAAAATGCAGTATTCTCATATTGCAGCCCCTATTCTCAGATGAGTCCGAGATTGCTGTAGATAGTCAGCATCTCGCGGTTGACATTCTCGGTCGAAAAATCCCTGACCATATCGAGACCGTTTTCGCCGAATGTGCGAAGCTTCTCGCGGTCGTTCATAAGCTCGAGTATTTTTTCCGCCATCATCCCGCTGTCGCCGACGGGAACGAGATATCCGTTGACCCCATCTTCGACTGCGTCGTTGTTGCCGCGCACATCGGTAGCGACTATCGGATTGCCCATGGCCATAGCCTCGATAAGATTTATCGGCAGACCCTCCTGGAAGCTCGACGCGACCGACAGATCGCTCAGGCCCACGAGGTTATTTATATCGCGGCGATAGCCGAGAAAATCGACATTTTCGGCGATACCGCGCTCGGCGACCATCTGCTTATACTCTTCGAGCCTTATCGGCTGACCGGGCAGGAGCAGCTTCACGTTTTTGTTCTTCTGCACTATTTTTTGAAGCGCATCGAAGAGCATCGGCTGGTTCTTTCTGACCGAGAGATCGGCGGGATAGATCATAATAAATGTATCGTTGTCGTAGCCGTATTGGGCTCTGAGTCTCGCTTTTTCTTCGTCGTCGACCGCCTTAAATCGGTCAAGCTCAACACCGACGCCGTGAACCTGATATATCTTTCCGGCTCTGAACTTTTTCTCATGCGCGAGGGCATAATCCTCGCTGTTTATGGTTATAAGGCAGTCGGTGTATTTTGAAAGATACTTTTCAACAGGATAAAAGAACAGCCAATTCTTGAGCGGCGCGCCTTTGAAGAAATGAAAACCGTGCGCCGTATAAATTACTTTTGTTCCCTTTTTGCGAGCACCCTTTGCCGCCAGGCGGGCAATGACCGCGCCCATGGGAGTGTGGCAATGTATGGTGTCATAGTTGTTGCTGTCGATAACTTTTTTGAGCGTTTTATATGCCTTTATGTTATCGGGTCTCAGAGGCTGACGCTCGAACGGGACTTCAAATGTTTTGTCGATTGCCGACAGATCGAGTCCCGGCTTGTCCGCGGAATTGTCCTTGAACGCGGCATCGACTTGGGCTCCGTGGGCTTTGAGCTCGCGGATGAACGGCATATGAAACTGCCCGATATGGCTGCGCACCGTGGCGACGAATAAAACTTTCATCGGTTATTCTCCAATCGTTTTACTGCTGCATATTGCTGACTATTTCTTCAACGCGCTGTTTGAGAGCCGCGGAATTTTCCGAAAGCTCCTGTTCGCTCATGGCGGCGCACTTTTTTTCGTAATCGCGTATTGCGCTCACACCCTCGTCGAAGATGCGGCGTATCTCGTCGATATCGCCGACCTTTGATACATCGCAGAATGCGCGGGAAAGTATCGCGCAGTTCGAGCCGAGCCTGTAATGCTCGGGGATTATCATCTCTGCCGGCAGAAGCCCGCTTCCGAGCGAGGCTATTCCGCCGAAGCCGTAGTTCTTGATCCCGTCGGCTTTGAAGCGTTCAACGAGTCTGTCCACAGTGCCGTCCGCCAGTTCCTCAAAGAGGAACTTTTTGCCGTAGGAATGGGAGAGGTCGTTGAGACCGATATGTATTTCATCAATGCCGCCGACGGAGATTATATCGTCTATCTGCTCTGCGGCTCCCCTGGTTTCAAGCAAAAGCGAAGTGGTCGCTCTGCCGTCGACCGCTTTTATAAAAGTCTCGACCTCGCGGACGGTTTTGAAATACGGCAGCATGACAACATCGGGCTCGCAGGCGAGAACGCCTTCGAGCTCGTCCGAAAAGCCGTCAAAAATCGGGTCGGTGCGCACGAATATCTGCGCGTTTTTGACCGCCGATTTCACTTTCGGGATATCCGAAATGCTGTGCTTCGACTTCACGGAATCCCAGTTTTTCTGGCGCTTCTCTTTGCCGTACTGTTCGAGGTCGATGAATATTCTGTCAACTCCCGCTCCGTCCGCTATCGAAGCGACCTCGGGACTGTTTGTTATGTACATCAGCTTAAGCATCTTTGTTCTCCTTCGTCTGAGAAGTTTTGCCGACATTGTCGTTATCCTTCATCGTCAGGACATTCCAGACGGTTTGGAACAGAATTTTGCAATCGAGTCCGAGCGAGAGATTGTCGACATATTCGACATCGTACTTTATTCTGTCGTTCCAGTCTATCGCTTTTCTGCCGTGAACCTGCGCAAGACCCGTTATTCCCGGGCGCACTTCAAAGCGTCTGCGCTGAAAATCGGTATATTCTTCGAGCTTCCACGGATGATATGTGAGCGTCGGGCGCGGACCGATAAAGCTCATATCGCCCTTGAGAATATTTATGAACTGCGGCAGCTCATCAAGGCTGGTCGCTCTTATTATTTTTCCGACGCGAGTCACGCGGCTGTCGCCCTTATACGAATACTGACCCGTTCCCATATGCTCCGCACCGACGCACATCGAGCGGAACTTGTACATTTCAAAAACTTTTCCGTCTTTTCCGAGGCGCTCCTGCTTGAAAATCACGGGACCTTTTGAATCAAGCTTCACCGCCGCAGCGACGGCAAGAAGAATAGGCGAGGACACAGCCGTGCCTATGAGAGAAAATGTTACATCGAGAGCTCTTTTGACACCTTTATACAAAAATTATCCCTCCAGAAAGAATCCTGCGCCGTACAGCACGAGGGCGCATTTACCTATCTTTAATTATACCAATATATATGAAAATTTTCAACAGTCTTTTGTGTTGAAAACAGATTTATATCAGTCATATAAAAAATAACGAAAAGTAAGCGTTTTTTTGAATATTCAAGCAACTTTTGCGCATAAAAAATCAGCAATACGGCAAAAAGTCGTACTGCTGATAACATTTTTATTCCACGGGCACGGCGACGCGCTCGCTCTCGAGCACCATCTCCTCCTCTTTCTTGAGGAAAGTGACGGCAGGAGTATCCTTGCCCGGCTCTTTGTATGTTTTGACTATTTTCTTGACGACCCTACGCACATCGGCATTGTCATCATACATTATCTCGCTGAGCTCCTCGAGGCCCGCAAAAAAATCATCCTCATTTATATCAATTGGCTTTCCGATATGTATGAGATTATTCGCGGTCGCCTCAAGTCCCTCTTCGTCCATGAGCAGCTCTTCATAGAGCTTTTCACCCGGACGCAGACCGATGAATTTTATATCAATATCCTTATATGGCGTATAGCCCGAAAGTCTGATAATATTCTCCGCGAGATCGACTATCTTCACAGGCTCGCCCATATCGAGCACAAATACCTCGCCGCCCTTTGCGGAAGCGCCCGCCTGAAGAACAAGGGACACAGCCTCGGGGATGGTCATGAAATAACGGATGATATCCTTGTGGGTGACGGTTACAGGACCGCCGTTTGCTATCTGATCCTTGAAAAGCGGGATAACCGAGCCGTTCGAGCCGAGGACATTGCCGAATCTGACGGCGACAAACTCGGTATCCGAATGCTTGTTGTAGGTCTGGACTATCATCTCGCAGATACGCTTTGTCGCGCCCATGATATTCGTGGGGTTGACAGCCTTATCTGTTGAGATAAGCACAAAGCGCTCAACGCCGAACTTGTCCGCCGCGCGAACGGTTTTGAGAGTGCCAAAAACATTGTTCTTGACAGCTTCGTTGGGGTTGTCCTCCATAAGGGGCACATGCTTATGCGCCGCGGCATGGTAGACGATATTCGGATGATATCTTGCAAACACGGATTCAAGACGTTTGCTGTCTCTGACGGAGCCTATGAGTACCTTGACATCGACTTCCGGATGAGTGCGCAGAAGCTCGTTCTGGATATTATAAGCGTTGTTCTCATAGATATCGAAAATTATGAGCTTGTGCGGCGAATGCTCCGCTATCTGACGGCAGAGCTCACTGCCTATCGATCCACCGCCGCCAGTGACGAGAACCGTCTTTCCGCTGACATAGTCCATGACGGAATCGAGCTTTATTTTTATCGGCGGACGGCCGAGAAGATCTTCTATATTGATGGAACGGATATTTGAAAGTCCCATCTTCTTATCTATCATCTGTCCGATGCTCGGGAGCGTCTTAACGACACAACCTGTCTTTGAGCAGCGCCGAAGTATCTCGCCCTTGCGTTCCGGAGTCGCGGACGGAATGGCGAAGATTATGGTCTTGATATTATATTTTTCGGCAACTTCCTCTATCTTATCGCATTTGCCTATGACTTTAACACCGTATACAGTGCTGCGCTTTTTATCCGGCGAATCATCAAGAATACAAACCGGATAATATTCCATATCGGGACTTGTTTTTATCTCGTGGATCAATATATTTGCAGCGTCGCCGGCACCGATTATCATAGTGTTGTTGCGGTTCGACTTGGGCGTAATGCCCTTCCACGGCTTGCGTCTGAGCGTTCTGAGCACCATTCTGACAGCCACCACGCCGGCGCCCGAAAGCAGTACCGCCATAATATATATGCTCGGCGCAAAATACGGAAAATTCAGCGCAGTGCGGATAAGAGCGAAAGCTATCGACGAGCTCATGGCACACACCGCAACTATGCACGCGTCGCGCATGGAGGCATACTCCCAGAGCACCTGATAGGTCCTCGACAACGTGAACACGCAGGCATATATAACGGCAAGCACGACCACACTCAGCCAAAAGCTGCCGCGGGTGATTTCTTTCGCAAGTGCTTCAACCCGAAATTCGTTTCGCATCCATATGGAAAACATGACCGAAAGTATCAGCACAGCCATATCAAGAAAATACAAAAGCGTCACTATCAAATCGCGCTTTTTCAAAGTTGCCCCTCCGTTTCCCATCTTCTTATTATTGGTTTAATTATATGTTGATATATTCGAACTGTCAATACAGAACTTGAAATATAATTCGTGCATAAATTTGGTATTTTTGTATACTTACACAGTCAATTTACCGGGCAATAAATTTCACGCAAAAACAAAAAGCACGAACCGAAAAATCGTTCGATTCGCGCCTTGTTTTTTTGTAATATCAGAAGTTTGAGCCGTTCCAGCCCCAGTGCTCAGCCTCTTCGTATTTGACATAGATATTGGCGTGGGCTATCCCCGTCTCCGCGGAGACTGCGTCGCAGATAGCCGCAGTCAGCTTATCATAAACTGCATCCGACGCGCCGCCGAAAAGGCTCAGCTCGATATAAGCCATGGGCTCATCGCCCTTGCCGCCGAAATACATCGAGATTTTATCGTCAAACGAGAGCATGAGCCAGCGCTCTGTCTTTCCGGGGACGAGAGAGATTATCCTGCCGTATTCTGCGGCAAGTGCATCCTGCTTTTCTTTTGCAAGTTCAATGTTTGTTTTAGTGCTGATATAGGGCATATTTATACTCCTTTTCTGTTATCAGTTGATTCTGATGAAGTCCCCTGCCGGGACGGTTATACCGCTGACGGTCACATCGGATTCCGTATAGTTGACATAAATTTTTGCACCCGTGTCGTATTCCGTGCAGAACACACCGCTCATTATCTCGCTGTGCGAAGTCATGCGAGCAGCCTGAAGATCCTTGAGCGCCGCATCGGCGCGTTCATAGAACTCGGAAGCCGAGGCTATCCAGTTTTCGTAATAGACTCCGACTGTATCCGTGCTGTCCTCGCCGGACTTATTCTTTTTGTCTGCATAGGTGTCCGAATACGTCCACTCATAAGCGGGGCTCGCGCCGTATTCGACACAGCGCAGGAACGAGGTTTTGGCATTCTCGCTGAAGTTGAGCGGCTCGCCGGAATAGCCGACTATTCCGTGGAGAACGAGCTGCAAAAACGGCACGCTGACATATGCCGAGCGGCTCTGCGACGCGGAGGTAGGCAGATGCGAAATGAAGCTGACATTCTTTATGACGCGGAAGTTGCCCGTGTCGGTCATTAGCTTCATATTCGCAGTCAGCGACGGAAGCTGTTCGGATATCATTTCCGCGCTCTCCTGGCGGTTAAAGCCGTTCTTATAATCGGAATAGAGCAGACTGCCGACATCGTTGAGGCAGAAACCCGTAAACTGAGAAAATCTTGTGTCTTTGAGTATCTCGATTATCGATTTTTCAACATACTTCATGCCGAGCAGGCGCTTTGCGTATTTATCTTTTCCGAGCGGACTGTTATTTATTGCATTGTATTCCGCCTTTTTGCCGAAGATGCTGCCCGCAGTCCTGCCGGAAGAGAACGAGTCTCCCTTTGCCGCAGAGAGCAGATTGACATCGAGATACATCTCCATGTTCTGCGCGTTGACATATTCGGCAAGATCTTTGAGGTCGGAGCGAGTGCCGAGGCGGGCGAGCAGAGACGCAGTCATTATGCTCGACTGATCCGTTCCGCCGCTCAGCGCGCCTTTGTAGCGCAGCTTTATTGAATTTATGCCTTTCGACTTCATTCGCGTGAGCATGTCGAGAGCCTGTTCAAAGTCGGTAAAGGTCTTTTCTTTTTTGAGATTCAGTCGCTTGAACGAGAACAGGGTGTCGTCCGAGACGCCGATAACGGTCAAATCAAGCGGCAGATACTCCTGCTCCTCGACCGTTCTTGTCGAGAGTATTCTCTCCCTTATCAGCTGTTCGCGAGCCGCAGCCGCCATGCCTGTATAGTCCGCGTTCGAGCCGCCGAGGAAGCGTATGCAAAGTCCGATATCGCCGTCATACGACTCAGAGCTCATATAGAACTTTCCTTTTGATTCGGTGCAGGGCGTGATATCGAACGACACGCCCGCTTCGTAAAAATCGTTGCCGCCTCTGACTCTGTCCGCGCTGACGGTGGCTATTGCATCGCCGCTGTCTATTATTGTGACAAAGGCGTTGTTCCCCTGCTTCATGCCGTATGCGGGAATAAGCGCGTTTGCGGTGCCGCCGTTTGCGTGACCGGATGCCGCATCGCCGCCGTAAATCGGGAAGCTCAGTTCGCTGTCAAACGAATCGTCTCTCGTGTCGGTCTTTATGAGCGCGCCGCTGCCGTCGGGGACGAAGATATAGTCGCCCTGCTGGGGTTCGGAATAAGCGCCGAAGAAATTGAGAAGGCTGAGCTTCGTGAGCTTTGCGTCGGAATCCGCAACGAGATTTTCATATTTTGCGCTGACATAGACGCTACCGTCTTTTATCTGATAATTGACGACAAGCTTGAAAGCTATATCATCTTTATCATATTTTTCTTTGTGTGCAGTTGCAGTGTCGGGAGCTAGAATATAAGTAACACTCAGAGCGTCGTCGGCAAAGCTGCACTGGGCATTCTGGAACGACACACTGTTATCCTGAGTGTTGAGCTTATAGAGTGTGTCTCCGCTGACTATTTCAAGGGTCGCCGTTGCGGCACCCGAATTCTCCTGAGTCGGGAGCGCAGACCAGAGCTTTTCGCTGTCGTCATGGGAAAGATCGGCGACGCAGACGGAATATGTGCTCTCGTCAAAGAGCAGCTCGATAAGTCCGGATTTGCCGACCTGTTGAAGATTGGCTTTATCGCCGACGGAATGGAGCAGAGTCGATTCCGCAGCACCCGCCTCGGTGGGCGTGCCTTTTATTTTCGTCACGGCGACGGGGTCGGAGCACGCGCTCAGGGAGCAGAGCATTGCCGCCGAAAGCAGCAGAGCCGATATCCTCGCCGTTATTCTTTTTTTCCTGTTTTTAATAGCCATAACAAGATCTCCCATATTTATAGAATCGCCGCTTTGCGTTGAACTCTTCATTTGATTATATCATCTTTGAGCCGTTTATTCAACCTCGCTCACTTATCCACATCGAACCAGAAGCGCACACCGCCGTGTTCGTTGACAACGCCGCACTCTCTGCCGAGCCGCTTTTGAATGGCTTTGACTATCGGCAGACCGAGCCCGAAATGAAAATCCTCGTTCTTGCGCTTCTTTGAGGATTTATAGAAGCTGTACCATATTTTGTCAAGCTCGTCCTCAGCTATCGGATCGCCGGAGTTATAGACGCTGACCCTGTATGTGTTCAGATTGTCTTCAACCGTCAGCTGAACTATCTTCTTGCCGCCGATATTCGACACGGCGTTTGACAGAAAGTTCTGGAGCACGAGCAGAATAGTCCGCTCGTCGCTGTGGACGGTCAATCCGTCCGGGATGCGGTCGATGAGCTTTATTCCGTTATCGTTGAACATCATCGAGAACGCCGCAAGCTGACCTTTTATCATCGCGCTCAGATCGAGCTTTTCGCACGTCGGGACATATGAGCCGCTCTCGAGCTTTTCGAGGTTCAGCAGCTCCATGACTATGCGGTTCATCTTGCCGGTCTCCTCGAGGATTATGTCGCAGTATTCCTCGCTGCCCTCGGGGTCGCTGTTTATGCCGAGCTTGAGTCCCTCGGCGTAGCCTTGAATAATGGCTATTGGGGTTTTTAATTCATGCGAGACATTGGCGATGAAACTCTTTCGCGACTCATCGACAAGCGCGCTGTGCTCAAGCTCTTCGGTCAGTTTTTCGTTTTTATCCTGCAATTCGTCGAGCGTTTCGCTCAGGGATTCGGAGAGTATATTGATATTCTGTCCGAGATTCTGAACATCCGTCTGCGGATAGCTGACGCATTTCTTGGAGAAATCAAGCTTCGCCATGGACTCCGTTATCTCCGCCATCGCCGCAACGGGACGGGAGAAACGCAGATTGGAATAGAGTATAATTGCGCATGCCACGGCGGCTGATATCAGCGCGAAAGCAGTCAGAAGAAATGACGCCGTATGGGCGTTTCGCTCGACCTGATAATAAGGCAGCCACAGACGCAGGGTATCACCGTTTTTGAGCTCGACGCGGTATCTGTAATATCCGCTCGCCTCGCTGTCCTGATATTCATATTCGTCAAAGCTTGCGCTGTCGTCAAAAAGATCGAACACGCGCACGCTGCGTCCGATAGCATACATGCTTTCGGCGGTTCGGTAATAGACGCTGTCACCGTCGCCGGAATACAAGAACTTTTCGCGATTTGAATAGACCGTGTTGCCGTCGTGGTCAAAGACTTCAATCATATAATAGTTGTTGTCGGAGACAGAGGCTAACTGCTGATAATATTCGTAAGACGCCGGATCCTCGTTGTCGAGCGACTCGCGGATGCTCTGCATATTCATTATCTCCGCAAAAGCATAGACAGAGTTAAGCAGCACGCCGGGGCGCAGTGCGACAAGTATTGCGGCAAGTACTATCAGGACGGTGATGAGCTCGAAAGCCATGCGCCGTCCCGATTTTCTGATTCTGTCATTTTTTCTTGCCGACCGACGGCTCAAACTCAGTTCACCTCTATCTTATATCCTGCGCCGTAGACCGTGCGCAGATGGCGGCTGCCCCAATCACCGAGCTTCGTGCGAAGGCGCGCGACATGGGAATCGACCGTTCTCGAATCGCCGAGGAAGTCGAAGCCCCAGATATCATCGAGCAGCTGCTCGCGCGAGAACACCCGCTCGCGGTTTGAAGCGAGCTTATGAAGAATACCGTATTCTTTATGAGTCAGCTCGATTTCGTGCCCGTCGCAGACGACGGAATGAGCCACGACATCGATAACGAGACCGTCTATAACTATCTTATCGGTTGGGTTGTCCGCGGTGCGCTTTAATCGCGCTTCGATACGCTTGACGAGCACAGTGGGGCTGAACGGCTTTGTTATGAAATCGTCCGCGCCGCACTCGAAGCACTCGAGCTCATCGAACTCCTCGCCGCGCGCAGTCAGGAAGATGACCGGGACATCGGAGGTTTCGCGAATCTTGCGGCAGACCTCCCAGCCGTTCATCTCCGGCATCATTATATCGAGCACAGCCAGGGCTATATCGCTGTTTTCCGAGAAAACGCGCAGAGCCTGCGCACCGTCCTCCGCCTCGACAGTTTCAAAGCCCTTGGCGGTGAGGAAATCCCTGATAATGCGGCGTATCTTCGCCTCATCGTCCGCGATAAGTATCTTCTGCAAAAGTTACCCTCCTTCCGGGTCGTGCATCTCTGCGCGCCCGGGATAAAAAATCAATTATTACTGATTTTATCACATATCGACAAATTTAACAAGGTGTCAGCACAGTGGGGGCGCTATTTTTCAAAATTATATCGGCGCTATTGCAATCGGGAGGCAAAATAAGTATAATAGATAACATAAATTCAAAATTGGGGAGTTTGCGAACAAAGCAAATCTCGCCGAATATAGGGAGGGCATGACCTTTGTTAGGTAAATTCGTCAGAGTCAGAATAACAAACCCGGTCGGCTCCCTGAACCGTCAGTACGGATACAGATATTCTCTCAATTTCGGCTCTCTTGAAGGCAGGCGGCAGTTTGACAACCGCTTCGCAGGCGCCTATATCATGGGCGTTCATCATCCCGTCAGACACTTTGATGGGCGCGCAATTGCCGTTTTATACAGAGAGGGAGAGCGCAAGGGCATACTTGTCGTTGCGCCGAAGAATATGCGTTTTATCGGCTATCAGATAGCCGATGCACTCGCCTTTGCGGAGTCCGAGGGCACATACCGCCTCGAGTGTCTCTACGAGCGCTCGTGCGGTGCCGTCGTATGCCGCAGAATAAACGGCGAGATCAGACTTCTTCTCATCAAGAACAGCCGCAGCGCCCACTGGGGATTCCCCAAAGGTCACATGGAGCGCGGCGAAACGCCCGAGCAGACTGCACGGCGCGAGGTTCTTGAAGAGACCGGGATACACATCGACATCATCCCGGACTTCACCGCAAAATCCGACTACACGATTCAGGGCAAGGTCGAAAAGAGCGTAACCATCTTTTTGGCAAAAACCGAAGACACAGAGACGATAATTCAGCGCGAAGAGATAGATGACTACATCTGGCTCGGCTTCGACAAAGCGCTCGAAACATTGAAATTTGAAAACGACAAGGCGATTTTGAAGAGCGCGCGTCGTTTTATGGACAAGCACGGAATTTTTGAAACCGATGACTGACGGCGCAAAAACGCCGAAAAGGAAAGGAAAAGAACATGACTGAAGAATTCGCTCAGGGTCTCGTTGACTTTTTTCAGAACAAGATCCCTAACGAACTGATAATCTTTCTCGTATCGCTGCTGCCGGTTCTCGAGCTGCGCGGCGGCATGATAGCGGCGAAGCTGCTGCACGTTGATTTTTGGCGTGCGTTCGCCATATGCTATCTCGGCAACATTCTGCCGATCCCGTTTATCCTGCTTTTCATACGCAAGATATTCCAATTTCTGCGCGACAAGCCGGTCTTTTCAAAGATCATCAAAAAGCTTGAGATACGCTCAATGCGAAACAGCGAAAAAGTCAAACGCTGGCGCGACTGGGGTCTGCTTTTATTCGTTGCCATTCCCCTGCCCGGAACGGGCGGTTGGACCGGAGCACTGATAGCTGCCCTGACCGACATGAGGATAAAGAAATCCTTCCCGATAATCGCCCTGGGCATTCTTATTGCGGGAATAATCATGTCCGTCATCACCTACCTTGTGCCCTCTTTCTTCGGATTTTAATGTTCGGCATATAAGGAGGAGCAAACATGAAAAAAGCGGTATCATTCATTCTTGCGGCCGTCATGCTCATCATGCTGCCCGCAGGCGCATTTGCGGACAGCGCACAGTGCAGCTGCGACACGCCGCCCGTCGTTATGGTCAACGGCTTCGGCACCGAGCTCTATCACGACAACGGCGACGGCACACAGAGCGCTGTTTTCCCGATGGGCGCCGTTGAGATAGTCAGCGCCATTCCGAGCCTTGCCGGCGCATTCGCGGCTCTCGCCGCAGGCGAACACGAGCTGTTCCGCACGCTGCTCTCAAAGGCTCTGTTCCATCTCATGGGAAACATGATGTGCACCGCGGACGGTACGGCAAAGATATCGGCAAAGTCATATCAGACGCCGACCGACACCGACATACACAAAAAAGACACCCACGGTCAGTATCAGGGCGAAAATGACGGCGGGCGCTACATCTTCGGCTACGACTGGAGACTTGACCCCGTTGAAAGCGCACGCGAACTTGAAAAATATATCGAAGAAGTAAAGGCAGTCACCCGCCACGACAAAGTCGTGCTCTGCGCGCACAGCGAGGGCACCTGCGTTGCGGCGTCGTACATTTCGCTCTACGGCTCAAAGAACATAGAGAAAGTCGTTTTCCTGAGCGGCGCGTTCCAGGGAATAACGCTTGTAGGCAATCTTTTCACGAAGAATCTCGACGTCAAAGGCAAGGCAGACGCGTTCGAGCTGTTTATCGAGACTTTCCTCGGCGGAGACACGACGGGCGATTTCGTCAGCAGTCTCTTCTCCGTGCTCAAGGACGTGTTCATAGTCGATATGCTGCTGTGCCTTGTCAACAACATCCTTGAAGAGGATCTTGACGCACTCTATGACGACTGCCTGACAGAGATAATAACCACGATGCCCGGCGTGTGGAGCTTCGTGCCCGACGCATACTATGAAAATGCGAAGAAAGCTCTCTATTCCGACACGGGCGACAAATATTCGGCTCTGACAAAGCTCACCGACGGCTACCACTACAATGTTCAGGTCGGTCTCAGCGATAGGCTCAAAGCGGAGCAGAAGAACGGTCTTGCAGTCTGCGTGAGCATGGGATACGCGATAGCACCCATCCCGGTATATGACAACTGCGTTGACCAGACCGATATGCTCATCGACACGAAATACGGCTCGCTCGGTGCGACCTGCGCACCCATAGGCGAGACGCTCAAGGCGGACAGCACGAACAAATATCTTTCAAGCGATCTGCTCGTTGACGCTTCCACCTGCGCTTTCCCGGATTCGACATGGTTCGTCAGATATCAGGATCACAACGATTTCTGCGACGCCTACAACGACTTCGTATATTATCTGCTGACTGCCGACGGGCAGCCGACAGTCACATCGAACGCGGCGTTTCCGCAGTTCATGGCTTGCGACGGGCACAAAGTTCTTGTCCCCGCGGGAGCGCTTCCCAAAGTCGACACCAGACCGAGCGTAATAAGATTCGGCGAGAACACATACAAGCTCATAAAAGAGCTGATTGAATCAAACAAAAAGTAAGATAAAAAATCGACCGTCCCGAAGCTTTTGCCGCGGGACGGTTTTGTTATATCTTTTAATATGCCTCGAATCTTGCGATAGTCGCAAAGCAGCGGGTCTCCTCGATAACGAGTTTTATATGCTGCATTCTTGCCTCTTCAAAGCGGCAGATGCGCTTAGAGCCGATGACGGTGCCGGCAAATATCTTTTTCCACTTGCCGTTTATCTGACCGTATAGCGAGAATTTTTCTATCTGCTGACCTGTCGCAATATGCTCGGAGAGCACGATCTTGTCGATATCGTAATCGTCGCCGAGGTCGAGAGTCAGGGTCGCGTGGTCGGGATCGAAGCCCGAGTGCCAATACTCGTTGGTGGTGTGGGTCAGAGCCATCTGACCGCGATGTTCCTCATCGAGATGGCAGGAGTCGGTCATTATCGAATCGTCCGCCAGATCCTCGTTGAAATCAATCTGAAGCTGCGCACCCATGGCGAGCAGCGTTTCGACATCGCGCTGAGCGAACAGGCCGTCCTTGTTCGGCGGGATATTGAGCAGCAGGCTCGCATTCGCACCGACGGAGTTATAATAGATCTCCATAAGCTTCGACAGGGGCTTTACCTCATAGTCCTCGTTGAGATGATAGAACCAGCCTTTTCTTATCGAGACATCGACCTCTGCGGGATACCAGATGAGCTTCGACACATTTTTTATAGCCTTGCGGCTGCCGAGGTCGAGCGTGGTAGCGCTTATCCTCTTCGGCGGCTTCTCTGCGGTCTGCTGAGACGCGGCAGCTATCAGCTCCTGATTGCTGTAATAATACGGCACGACATTCCACTCGCTCTTGCGGCAGACTCCCGCCTCGTTTCCGCACCAGCGGACATCCGGACCCGTGACGGAAATGACCGCCTCGGGCTGACACTCGCGTATAAGGTCATAGTAGCCCTGCCAGTCATATTCCTGCTTGCGTCCGTTCTTGCCCTCGCCGCATGCGCCGTCGAACCAAACGCAGAATATGTCGCCGTAGTTCGTCAGCAGCTCGCGCAGCTGATTCTTGAAATATTTATTATACGCCTCGCCCTCGCCGTAGCGGGGATCGTGCCTGTCCCACGGTGAAAGATAGACGCCGAACTTGAGACCGAATTTTTTGCACGCTTCGGCGCATTCGCGCACGACATCGCCCTGTCCGTCTTTCCATTTGCTTTTTTTGACGCTGTAGTCCGTATATTCGCTCGGCCACAGGCAGAAGCCGTCATGGTGCTTGCAGGTCAGGATAATCGCTTTCATACCCGCCGCGCGGACTGCCGCCGCCCACTGGTTTGCGTTGAGCTTCTCGGGATTGAAGAGCACCGGGTCGTCGTTACCGTTGCCCCACTCGGAGTTCGTGAATGTGTTCATGCCGAAATGGATGAAGGCATAGAACTCGAGCTCATGCCACTTGAGCTGGCGCTCGCTCGGTACGACCGCCGCCGCGCGCTTTATGTAATCGTCATTCTTCTTCATATCTGCTTTCCTTTCGGATATATGATACATGATGTATATAAAGATAACATAAACTTCGCGCGAAGTAAACTTATCAGACAAAAAATCCGCAGCAAATTTTTCTTCGCTGCGGATTTTTATATTTATTCGACTGTTACGCTCTTCGCAAGATTTCGCGGTTTATCGACATCGCATCCGCGCTCGACCGCCGTGAAATAGGCTATAAGCTGGAGCGGAACGACATTGAGCGAGGGCATATATTCAGGCAGAGTACTCGGCACCTTTATGGCGACATCCGAAAACTCGCCTGCGTTCTCGCAGTCCTCACCGACGAGCGCCGCAACATATGCGCCACGGCTCTTGACCTCGCGGATATTGCCGAGGGTCTTTTCAAAGAGATCGGGCTGAGTTGCAACGGCGAACACGGGAGTTCCCGGCTCGATAAGCGATATCGTGCCGTGCTTGAGTTCGCCGGCGGCATATGCCTCGGACTTGATATAGGATATTTCCTTGAGCTTCAATGAGCCCTCGAGCGAAATTGAATAATCGAGCCCGCGCCCGATGAAGAATATGCTCGAAGCCTTTGAGAACCGCTCGGCAACGGGCTTGAACAGCTCTTCATTTTTGAGTATCTGTTCAATCTGCTCGGGCAGGCGTAAAAGTGCTTCGCAATGCCGCTTTTCCTCTGATTCATCGAGCCTGCCGACCGCCCTTGAAAGGCGCAGGGCAAGCAGATAGACTGCGGCGAGCTGAGCCGAAAACGCCTTTGTTGTGGCGACGGCTATCTCGGGTCCCGCCATGGTGTATATAACATCGTCGCTCTCTCTGGCAATCGTGCTCTCGACGACATTGACTATCGAGACCGTGTGTGCGCCCCTGCTCTTCGCTTCGCGGAGCGCCGCCAGGGTGTCCGCCGTTTCGCCCGACTGGCTGATAACAATGCAAAGATCGTTATCACGGACAACGGGGTGTCTGTAGCGGAATTCGCTCGCGAGGTCGCATTCGCAGAGTATCCCCGCCGAGCGCTCTATCAGATATTTGGCGGTCATTCCGACATGCCACGCGCTGCCGCAGGCGACGATATGAATCACGCCGATATTTTTTATCTGCTCGTCGCTGAGGGTGAGCTCCGGGAGATTGACTTTTCCGTCAACTATTCTGCCGCCGAGCGTATCGCGCACGGCTTTCGGCTGCTCGGCTATTTCTTTTTTCATGAAATGCTTATAGCCGCCCTTTTCGGCGCTGTCCGCATCCCAGGTTATATGCATGAGTTTTTTGTCTATCGGCTTGCCGTCGGAATCGAAAAATCCAACCGAAGTTTTGCCGACTATTGCAATCTCGCCGTCCTGCATGACGGCGCAGTCGCGTGTATATTTGAGCAGAGCCGGGATATCGGAGGCGAGATAGTTCTCCCCGCTGCCGATGCCGACTATCAGCGGGCTGTCTTTTTTGGCGGCAAGTATCTCATCCGGATGATCGCTCATCAGCACCGCGACGGCATAAGAGCCGCGAACGCGCTTTATAACTTTCAGCATAGTCTCAAGCGGATTTCCGTCATATAGGCTGTCGAAAAGCTGAGCGAGAACCTCCGTGTCGGTCTGCGACTTAAACTGCCTGCCCTGCTTTTCAAGCTCGGCTTTGAGTTCAAGATAGTTTTCGATGATGCCGTTATGGACGAGGGTGACGCGCCCGCTCGAACCCGAATGGGGATGGGCGTTTGCATCGGTTGGCGCGCCATGGGTCGCCCAGCGTGTATGACCTATACCCACGCTCCCCTGCGGGGTGCCGACTTCGTCGAGCTTCTGCTGAAGGTCGCTTATCCTGCCCTTCGTCTTGACAGTGGTTATCTTCCCGTTTCGGCATACTGCGATGCCCGCCGAATCGTAACCTCTGTACTCCAGCTTCTTCAAACCATCGATCAATATCGGAGACGCACTGTTATCTCCAACGTAACCAACAATTCCACACATATTCTGTTTTTCCTTTACAAAAATATTTGTGCATTGCTCTCCCCTCTGTCTGCGCGTCGCCGCGCTGTTTTATAAGAGAGCCTGTGTCCCCCGCACTTATGGGGCAAGAAGCATCCGCCGAAAATTTCGATGACTTCTTCCTCGTCATCTGCAAAGGCTCGCAGCCTTCAGTGCTTGCAGACCCGGCGCTATTTTTATGATCGAAAAATTTTAAAACGGTTTGACAAATTTCCTTTCTCGATATTACACAAACGGCACTGAAACGCAAATGCAGTCTTATTATATGCAAAACGCCGCAAAAAGTCAAGTCGACTGTCTCAAAAAGAAAAAAGACCGTTCTGCAAGGCATGCAGATCGGTCTTTAGTATATGTTTTTTCGTGCGGTTTACTGCTTCGCTTCCTGCTTTTCTGCCTTTTCGCGCTCGCGGCGTTTTTCGGTCGGCGCGGGGTCGCAGAGCTTCATGAAATCGACCTTGCCCATCCGGGTGCGCGGCAAAGCATCGAGAATGATGATCTTCGTCGGGCGCGAGAAGCGCGGCAGATTTTCGCTGCAAAATTCATTTATTTCTTCAATCTTTTTCTTCTTGTTCTCCGGCTCGCTGTCAAGCGCGACATAGAGCTTGACTATCGGCTTCGCCTCGATATAGCCCTGAACGGCGCAAGCCTCGGTTATCCCGGCGACGCCGATGACCTTTTCCTCGATATCGGACGGATAGACATTGTAGCCCGAGATAATAATAAGTCTCTTTTTGCGGCCGGTGAAGAACAGGAAGCCGTCCTCATCGATATAGCCGAGGTCGCCAGTGAGCACCCAGCGCACGCCGCTGTCGTCGGTATAGACTCCGCTTGTCGGCTCATTTAAATAGCCCTCCATAAGGGTCGAGCCGGAGACGGCTATCTCGCCGATGGTATTTGCGGGCAGGCGCTTTTTGTCCTTATCCCATATCTCGACGCGCATACCGTAAAACGGCTTGCCGACGGAATTGCGTTTAAAATCGGCATATGTATTCGCGCAGCAGACGGAGCTGACCTCGGTAAGCCCGTAGCCGCGGAAAAGTCTGCCCTTGCCGCCCCATTTTGCGATAGTCGAGTTGAACATATCGAGGAACTGCTCGGTCACGATATCGCCGCCGCTGAAGAGCAGCTCTAAATTCCGCAGATGCTTTCCCTCGAAGTTCTTCTGCTCGAACATCTTTTTATACATATTCGGCACGCCGACTATGAACGAAATTTTATATTCGCGCATAAGCTCGTTCGCCTTGCGCGGCTTGAAGCGCGCAACGGGGATACAGCAAAAGCCCTCGCACATGCTGAAATGCATGGACACGCCGAGACCGAACGCATGGAAGAGCGGCAGGACTATCATCGAGCACTCGACGCCGGGGGTGTTGTGATGCTCGACCTTTCCCGTCTTATATGCGAGCTCGTTGAGCGCCTTTGAAGAGAGCTTTATGGTCTTGCTCTTTCCCGTTGTTCCGCCGCCGTGAAGATAGACGGCGATATCCGAGCCGTTGTTGTGGACTCCGTCCGAGGGCGGGCAGCGATGGATCGCCGCGCGGTAGCTCAGCGCATTTTTTATGCCCGACGACGCATGCGCTGCGAACAGCTCATAGCCGCGGAAAGCCGGATGAGCCGCAGGCGAAACATAATCTGAATTCGAGCACACAACGCACGGGACATTGTGGAAATTGAGCATATCGACATAGGGCTTTGCGAGCAGATCCATGAGCATAACGCCCTTTGAGCCGACCGCGTCCATAGTCTCCTTGAGAAGCTCGGGCGGGGTCAGCGGATGCACGATATTCGCGATAACGCCTATTTTATTGAGAGCATAAAAGGCGACGAAGCTCTGCACGCAGGTCGGCAGGAACACGGTGTACACATCACCGCGCCGAAGCCCCGCGCTCTTGAAATACGCCGCGAGACGGTCGATATCGGAAAGCAGAGCGGAACGCTTAATCCTGTGACCGAAATGAATCGCGGCATCATAGTCGCCGAACGCTGCAGTGTTGTTCTTGAAATACTCGTAGCAGTTGTAGCTTTCGGTTGGTATCATATTTATTTTCTCATCTCCCACAATATATTTTATATGCAAGGCAATAAAATGTCAAGACAAATGTCGCAGATAATGACCGTTATATATTTCCGTTAAAAAAACCGTTCCGAATAATTCGGAACGGTTTTGCTTTGTCTGTCAATAGCTGATAACAAGTTCATCCATGCGGACGAGGTCATCGTCTACGATTGAATATCCGTCATTCTCGATAATCACCTGGAGCGATATCGTGACGGGGTCAAGATATCCGATATTATCAAGATTCTTTTCGACCTCGGTGATTATTCCGTCCGCCCAGAGCTCCTCGCGCTCGGAGTCAGAGAGCTTATCGAACTCCCCTTTTCTCGCGCGTTCGCCATAGGACTTCTCGAAATCGTAGATGCCGTTTTTCTCCGCTTTTGATATGACATCTATCGGATAGACGGTCACGCTGACAAGGAATCTGTCGGAGCTTCGCGTTACCTCGCCGACCTCATACTTACAATGGGCATAGAGCGTTTCGAATATCTTCACCATGCGCTGATAAGTCGCGTCGGATACCTCGTCGATATTCATGCACATTTTGAAATATTCAACCTCGTCCCGGATATACTGCTGATACTGGGTTTCGCATTCTTCGGCAGTGCCGCCGACCGATTCCAGATACTCGTCGCTGTTCTCGTTAAGATAGACAGAGTCGAGCGTGCCGCGGACATATGCGCCGATCTGCGAGCGCGACGCCGTACACGAGCACAGCATGAATACGCACAGCAGAACCGCCGCAAGCGCGGAGATCCTCTTAACCATTATTCAACTACTCCTATATAACCGATCAAATTATCGGAAGCTAAAGAGAAGTCTATCACAGCAAAGACCGGGCGTCAACAATATTACGTATAAACATACATTTTTTGCGGCTTTTCTGCAAATATTTTTGATAATTTATAAATGAATCCTAAAAATTACCGACACTCGAACCAATCGGGACCCGGGCGGTAGCCGTTATCCAGTCCGTGCTCGGCGCAGAACGGATGCGAGCGCAGGACGAAGCGCAGGGTATTCATCGCGCTGCGGAATATCTCCGCGCGGGTGATGCCGTCCGGCTTGCCGAGGCTCTCGAGCAGAGTCGGGTCATATTTTGCCTTGCGCGAGCCCGCTCCCGCGCCGGGCATGAGCACGTCCACCTGTCCGCGCACGCGGTAAGCGTTATTGCGAAGCAGCGGAAAATCCGGGTCTTTGCAAGCGCGCATCCACCAGTCGGTCATGACGCAGCCGTCATATTCCCACTCGCCGCGCAGTATCTGCGTGCAGGTGCCGTAATGATAGTGTCCCCAGACGCCGTTTATCTTATTATAAGAAGTCATTATATTGAATGGGTGCGCGGTTTTGACGCATATCTCAAAGCCCTTGAGATAAATCTCGCGCAGAGCGCGCTCGGACACGCGCGAATCGTTATAGATACGCATGGTCTCCTGATTGTTGCAGGCGAAGTGCTTCGGGCAGGCGGAGACTCCCTGCGACTGGATGCCGCGCACGACCGCCGCACCCATGGTGCCGGCGAGCAGCGGATCTTCGGAGAAATATTCAAAGTTTCTGCCGCAGAGCGGATCTCTGTGGATATTCATACCGGGGGCGAGCAGGACATCGGAGCCCTTGCGCGCCATCTCGGCACCCTCAACAGCATACAACTCGCGGACGAGCTGCTGATTCCATGTGCTCGCGAGCAGCGTGCCGATAGGCAGGAGCGAGGCATAGCAATGGAGTCTGATGCCGGAGGGTCCGTCCGTTGCGCTGACGGGCGGCACACCTTTTTTGCGCAGAGATTTAAGTATTCCGCCGTAAACTGCGGCGTTGCCGGGAGTACCGAGCTTGCTGTTCATGACATAGTCACCGCGGCAGAGAGCCTCAAGCTCAACATCCTCGAGCTGAGCCGTGAAGCCCGCAAGAGTCGCTCTGTTATTGGCGACATCTTCGAGTTTTATGCCCTTGTCGCCCGTGAAGTCGGGAGCTTCGGGCAGATTTTTCTCTATCTCCTCACGACGCGAAACGGTGCTCAGCGGAACAGATTCATATGCTTTTTCTATTTTTCCCTGTTCGTCGGTCGCGGCGACAAGGCGGTCGAACGCCTCTTTCGGGGCGCAGTCCGCGCGGCTCGCAAGGCGCTCGGTGACGCGAAGCTCCGGCTCTGTGTGAACGCCTATCTGCTCGCAGGAGCGCACATCGGTGCCGGCATAGATGGGATAATCCCCCGCTTCGAGCACATAGCAGAACGCCGCGCCCGATTTGCCGGAATCATCGAATGACGCCATATTGGCGCACGGGAACGACACGACCACTCTCTGCTCCTCACCCGGCAGAAGAGTGCGCGTTTTTTCATATGCGGCAAGGCTCTTTGCCGCCTTGCCGAGCTCGCCCTGCGGCGCGCCGTAGTAGACCTCAACAACCTCTTTGCCCGCGGCAGAGCCTACATTCCTGACTTTTACGGAGACTATTATTCTGTCGTCAGCCTCCATGACGGTCTTGTCGGACAGCTCGAACGAAGTGTAGCTAAGACCGAAGCCGAACGGGAACATGACCTTTTCGGGCGCGAAGGTTTCAAAATATCTGTAGCCGACGAAGATATCCTCGGCGTAGTTGTTGTATGTCCTCTCGCCGAAATTTTCCGCCGCCGGATAGCTCTCGTAGCAATCGGCAATGGTATCGGGCAGCTTGCCGCTCGGCGAAGCTTTGCCGGAGAGAACCTCGCCGATGGCGTTTCCGCTCTCCATTCCGCCCTGCCAGACATAGAGCACCGCACCGAGCTTGTCGCCGTATTTATTCATCCACGACATATCTATAATATTGCCGCTGTTTATCAGCACGACGGTGTTTTTAAAATTCGCAGTCACCTTGTCGAGCAGCGCGGTTTCATCGTCGGTCAGATAATAGCTGCCCTTTTTGAGCGTGTTTTCCCTGTCCTCGCCCGCGGAGCGGCCTATAACTACGACGGCGCAGCTGCTGCGCTTTGCCGCATCGGCGACGGTCTTTTCGTCTATCTTCATCTCATCGTGGTAGCGCGGCCATGCGCCCCAGAAGCCGTCGTCCGCCGGGTTCTTCTTTATCCAATCCGAGTATATCTTTTCAATTTGCTCGTCGACTTTTATTCCGGCGTTTTTCATGCCGTCCACAAGATCGACGCAATAGGGCTTGTTGACATCGCCTCCGGAACCGTAGCCGACGAAGAAATAGTCCCTTTGGATCCTGCCGAAGATGCAGACGTTCTCATCTTTTTCTATCGGCAGCACGCCATTGTTTTTGAGCATGACTATGCCCTCTTCGGCGGCAATTCTTGCAATCGACTTCATCTCCTCCGGAGTATCGGGCGAGCCGAGCTCGCCTTTGCTCAGGCCCTGCGCGGTTGCGGAAGTAATCAAATTGACTGCTTTTGAAAAAAATCTGCGTACTTTGTTGCTCATTGTATTATCTCCTATTCGGCTGTTATTTACGTTTCATTGCGCGTATCTTCGCCTTGTCCTGCGGCGTGACGCGATAAGATTCGGTTATCTTCTGAAGCGACTTGTTAAAAGTGAAATCGTCGAGACAATTATCTTCGAGATACTGCCATGTCTTTTCCGGCGCATGGATGAAGAACACGGAGACCGCCCACGCGACCGCCATCTTCACATAGTAGTCGTCGTTGGTTATCGCATCAAACTTCCCGAAAGCACGGGCGGCGTACTCATCGTCCGAGAAATAATCGAGCACCGAGACGACCGCAAAGCGGATGTCATAGGGCTTATCGGAATCGAAATACGGCTGCAAAAACTCCCAGACCCGCTCCCTGTCTTTTTTGAAGAACTTGAGGCTGTTCACGAAGCTGTCACAGACTGACCAGTTATCTATCTCCGGCACAAAATCCGCCACCGCTTTCAGATGCTCTTCGAACAGCAGATCGGCACTTGCAATAACGAATCCGCGCACAAGCTTTTCTTCAAACATATCGCCCTGCGGGAGATCGGGCATAACGCCCTTGGGGCTTTCTTTTTTTATCCGCGCCGCAACCGCTCTCAGCTGCGGCAGGCGCACGCCGATCATCTTACTCTTATCGACATTCGGCAGGAGCGACAAGCTGAACTCCCTGTACTTTTCATCTCTGAGCTGTTCGAGCTCATTTCTTATATCCATATCGTCCTCCGTCGAGATACTTATATGATTTTAACATATATAACACGCTTTTTCCATATTCAAGACCAAAAATTAGGCAAATACGCATAAAATTTTTGACTTTTGCAGTGCAATATTGTATAATGATTTCAACATTTTCTCGCATACGCAAAATGAAAGGAGTCATGAGATGAAGAAAACCAATTTCAAGCGTATTCTCTCGCTCTTCCTCGCCGCAGTGATGCTCTTCGGGATGCTTCCCGCAGTCTTCGCGCAGGACGCGGACACGAAGGACGTTGACTACGCGATAACAAACCCCTACGCCGCGGTTGACTGGAAAAACTACGGTCAATACAAGGCGAGCCTGCACAACCACAGCATAGTTTCCGACGGCGACAACGATTTCAAATATGTCATCGAGACCTATTATTCAATGGGCTATGACATTCTCGCGATAACCGATCACGGCACCGTTGACAGAGGCTGGACAGAGCCGAACTATGTTCCCGCGCTCCAGCTCGCGCTCGGATTCAGACGCGAGAACGGCTTCGAGAAGCCGACGGGACTGACTCAGGGGCGCTACAATCAGATAACCTCCGGCAGCGACAGAGGCGGACGCGGAATGCTCCGCGTCCCCTACGGCATCGAGAACAACCCGACTTCGTTCAACAACTCGCATGTCAACTCCTGGTTCGTTGACTACGGCAACGGCGTTCTGGGCGGCACGAGCGACTACGAGACGCCGATAAAGAACGTTGAAGCGCTCGGCGGTCTTTCGGTCATCAACCACCCCGGCGAATACACGGGCGCGCGCAACGAAAAGGATTTCGACAAGGCTTATAACGAAGACTACGATTACGACATAAACAAGTTCGCCCGTCTGCTCAAGATGTATCCCTCCTGCCTCGGCATCGATGTCAACTCCAAGGGCGACTACCGCACCCGCCACGACCGCAAGCTCTGGGATATCCTGCTCCAGAAGGTCGTACCCTCAGGGCGCAACGTCTTTGCTTTTGCAAGCTCCGACGCGCATCGCCTCTCCGCCATGGACAACGGCTGGACGATAATGCTCATGCCCTCGAACACGGTCGACAACCTCAAGGAATGCATGAAGCAGGGCGCGTTCTTCGCGGGAAGCAGATATATAAAGAACACCCCCGAGCTCGAACAGTTCAGCAAAGAAGTAGGCTATAATGTCGCGGACGAGAACGGCCAGTGGTACGCATCGCCCGACCTTGTTCAGCCGGTGATAACAAACATCGCCGTTGACGACAAGGAGAACACGATAGCGATAACCGCAGAGAACTATCTGACAATTCACTGGATAGCGGACGGCAAGGTCATTCATGTCGGCTCCGAGATAGACCTCGACGACTACTCGGACGAGATAGGCAGCTATGTCCGCGCCGAGGTTTTCGGTGAGGGCGGTATCCTCTACACCCAGGCGTTCACCCTCGACTACGACGGCGCACCGGAGGCGGAGAACAAGTTCTTCTTCGACTGGGGCAATGTAGTCAAGCTTTTCGCCGACTCGATTCTCTATGTCTGCGGAAAGAGCGAGCTGTTCTGCAAAATCTGGTTCGCGCTGACCCACAACGACGCGTTCGCAAAGTAAGTTAATAAAAAGCGGCGGCAAGCCTTGAGTGGTTTGCCGCCGCTTTTTTGTTTGGTTATGACTCTTTTTCGTCTTTGTTTTTCATCTGCTTTTCAATCGACTCGCGCCATTTGCGTGTCTTTATCATCTGAGCGCGTCTGCTCCAGATGATATAAATGAGCACCGGAGCGATAATAGTCGCCGCCTCATACTCGCTGTTATATCCGAAGATAAACAGGTACACCAAAGCCGCAGTTGCGATAACATCAAAAATAATGCCGATAACAAGATCCATAATTTTCTCCTTTTGCTGTAATTTTTATTTCATTTTATTATGTTCCGTTTTTTGTCAAGCGCTTTTTCAATAGCGAACTTTATTTTGACAAAAAATAACATTTTGCTCATTGCAAAATTTGGCAATATGCCGTATAATAACTTTGCAGAGTCCGTTTTTTGGTACACGAAATATTTTATAATATATCCGTAAATCAAATCGGAGGATACAAAAATGGCTAAAAAATCAAACCAGAAAATAAAGCTGCTCTATCTGATGAAGATCCTACTCGAAAACACGGACGACGAGCACGGGATGACGCTCGCCGAGATATCGGATGCGCTGGGCGAATACGGCATCGACGCGGAGCGCAAGACGCTCTACAACGACATTGAAGTGCTCTGTCTGTTCGGGCTCGATATCGACAAGAGAAAAGGCAAAAGCGTGACTTATCATGTCATCAGCCGCGAATTTGAGCTGCCGGAGCTAAAGCTTCTCGTCGACGCAGTTCAGTCCTCACGCTTCATCACGCACAAGAAGAGCAACGAGCTGATAAAGAAAATCGAGGGCTTTGCAAGCCGCTACGAGGCGCAGGAACTGCAGAGGCAGGTCTTTGTCTCGAACCGCATCAAGGCAATGAACGAGAGCATCTACTACGCCGTCGACTACATACACGACGCGATAAACCGCGACGCGAAGATAGCGTTTCAATACTTCACCTGGGACGAGCACAAGCAGAAGAAGCTGCGCCACGGCGGAAAGATATATCTCATCAGCCCGTGGGCGCTGACCTGGGATGACGAGAACTACTATATGATCGGCTACGACTCGGACGAAAACAAGATAAAGCACTACCGAGTCGACAAGATGACAAAAATTCAGCCAACCGAAGAAAAGCGCGACGGCGCGGAGTTCTTCGCCGATTTCGATATGGCGCTCTATTCAAAGCAGACCTTCGGAATGTACGGCGGCCGCGAAGAGACGGTCACGCTCCGCTGCGAAAACAAGCTTGCAAATGTCATGATAGACAAATTCGGATTCGACACTGCGTTTTCAAATATCACCGACACGCACTTTGACATGCGCGTAAAAGTGTTCGTGAGCCCTGTGTTCCTGACATGGATAATGAACTTCGGCGCGGATGTGACAGTCCTCTCCCCCGAGAGTGTAAAAGACGAACTTACAGCCCTCGCGTCGGATGTGCTCGCACAGTATAAGTAAACAGAACAAATAAAACAGCAAATCCTATCCACGGCTTTCGTGGGTAGGATTTTTTCATTTCGGCATGAGATAGGGATGTGTTGATAAGTTGGAGGGCGCGGGTGTGGGTATCGGATATAGACAGTCGTATCAATATTGCGAATTATCACAATGATGTAAGAACAGATATCATCCGCCCACGGAGTTTGCACAATTTTATTGATAAGCACCTTGTAGGGTGCGGCGACTCGACGCACCGCTGCCGCGACAGCGGCACGGGATCTTTGCAAAAACTTATTTTACGGATCATAGGCGGAACTTCGTTCGCCTGCTTTAAAAATCTATAATAGTGGCAAGTGACTAAAGGATTGCTTTACTTGCATCATCTCCAAAAAACACCGTGACGCTCACGCATCAAAGGGTCGTCGAGGTCGCCGACCCCTACAAGCCGCTCAACGAGGCCTCGAAATACATAACTCGCGACTCCCAGTCGGCGGCGCTTCGGTGATGTTGCCCGCCTTTCCCAGATAGATTTCGGATACTGCGGCGCGGCTATTGAAAGCTTGATTATAAAGACCGGTTGGGTCGCTTGCTTTTACCTTGCTACAGCTAAAGTGATAAGCCCCCCGATTTGCATCCCGTTTGTCACCGCCAAGAGACAAAGTCGGCGCAAATGCCGCCAATTACAAGGCTTTTGAAATTTACTGTCCGTTTTTTGACACACCTGCCGTGATAGAATAGAATCAGAAAATAAGGAACGGAGAGATACATATGAAATTCAAGATAGGTTTTACCGCTGAGAAAGAGACAGAGAAGAAAGCTCCCGAGACCGAGACAAAAGCTCCCGAAGAGGCTCCCGCGAGGGAATCGCTCGTGAGGGTCTATTTCCCGCAGCGCGGCTTCGACTGCACATATTACAACAATCTTTTCGACCTGCATGTCGGCGACCTCGTCTATGTTGACGGCAAGCTCGAGGGCAAGCGCGGCAAGGTCATCGATGTGTCGTACACATTCAAGATAAAGCTGTCCGACTACAAAAGAGTAATCGCAAAAATCGACACGGATATCTACGGCGAGTTCTGCTATGTCGGCGACGAACTGTTCTCTTTTGACAAAAATACCGTGCCGTTCGGAAAGATACTCCCCTACTTCAAAGCTCCCGCAAAACCCGATGAGGAATATGTGAGCGCGAAGGAAAACAAGTTCTATAATCTCAACGATCTCGAGGGCATGGGAGCATACGAGCACACGATAATGGTAGGCAAATCCGACTTCAACTGCGGCGAGGTTCTGTATCTCAGCGTTGAAGACGGCAAGGGGCACGCGATAGTCGGCACGGACGAGCTGCACGAGGTTGAATTTGACTACAAGAACGGCATGATTGCAAACATCACCTGCGACTGCTGGGCGTGCGGCATCTGCAAGCACGGCGTGGCGGCTGTTTTCGCGCTGAAATCAGCGCTCGAAAAAATCGAGAAGCATTTCCCGGAAAAATTTGAAGCAAGCGGGTATTTTGCCGTTATGTCGAAGAACACGTTTATGAATGTCATCGCCTCGCTCGGTGACGACAGCGTCGGAAGTTTTGTTATAAAGAAGAACTAAGCTTTTTGTTTTTGCATCACTTTCGACAAAAATCGCATCATTTTTGCAGTTAAGTTGACAATTTTCTCTAAAAAATGTATGTTAAAGCCAACAAAATACGGGAAGTGGGGCAATGGAGCCTAAGGTTTTCAGCAGTTATCACAAAGTCGCCCTCCCCACTGTCATTTACATCTTACACCGCCGTCGGAAATTCATCAATAGAATTTTGTCTTGGGCTTATCCACTGTCCGATATATTGTCCTTTGCTCATAATATTTTACCAAACGCTTGACTTCGCGTTTGCAGCTATGCTATATTCTGAACGGAAAGGGCGAACGCATGAGGCGTCTTGGACGTAGACTGCGGGTCTTCGGACATGTTCAGTACTTGTGAGACCCTTTCTTTGCGGAAGGGGCGAGCGCATGAGGCGTCTTGGGCGTAAGCTGCGGGTGAAACATGTTCAGCACTTGCGAGACCCCTTTTGCGGAAGGGGCGAACGCATGGGACGTCAGGGACGTAAGCTGCGGGTTGAGACATGTTCAGCACTTGCGAGACCCCTTCTTTTTTTGATAAATATAACCGCCAAGCGAAAGCAAGGCGGTTTTGTCATATTAACAGCATCAGGAATTAATGAATTCGTAAATATCTTTTGCTGCGATCACTTTATATTTCCCGGTAAACACATGAGGCTGACCGTTATATATTATCATCCGGCAATGATTCTTATCAATGCTGTTATAATAGTCACAAAGCTCTATTGAGTATTTATCCGGCACCACCTTGTCGCTATCACCCTGAAGAAGCAAGACGGGATTTTTATATCCGTTTACATCATATTCAGCACCGATCTCATAAGCCTGTTCGTTAAGGAATATAGCCGAATACTGCAATATTATACCCTTTATATCGTCTGTATGAGTAACCGCACAGGTTGCAACGGTAACCCCCTCCCATGCTGCTTCCAAGCAAATAAATATTATCTTTATCGACAAAATCCTCAGACTTGATTTTCTCTATTACCGCATTCAGATCTTCAACCTGCAAAAGCACTTTCTTCATATAAGCGCCATTGTCGCTCATATCGGTTCCTTTAAACCATATCGTCACTCCTTAAATTCAATTGTATATAAATCGAATGTGCCTTTACCCGAAAAGTTAATTGACAGCGTTTGACTGTTTGCGTCATGAACCTTATATTGCATAATTATTTTGCTTCTGCCGCATGGGGTTATCGCCGCAGACGCTATTGGAATACGGTTGGCGAAAACAACGATTTTTCCGTCAGCGTGCGAATCAATATCAAGGATAATCTCGCCGGTATCACTTACGAAGTCAAACCATTTGTAACAGACAGCGGTTCTGCGGTCAATATCCGCAATATATCTTTCGCCGCGGCAATCGGTGATTTTCGGAATATTTCCGTTATATCGCCTGTTGGATATATGTGGCATTCTGCCGTTTGTTATATTGCAAGCAATAACTGCCGGATATATCCCGCTCGCCGACAAAGGCTTTGCTTCAAGTCCGCTGCTGCTGATTTCAACCTGGCAGATGCTTGAATCCTCATTAATTTTTATCGGCTCGGCGCAAGCCTGTCTGCTGTAATCGCTCGCATGAGTCAATCTGTGATAAAAAACATACCATCTGCCGTTTATGAATTCGATGCTGCCATGTGTTGTGCCTGTCACATTGAGACGGTCTTTTTCTTTGCGACCGTCAAATCCGACGTCGCCGGTCGAAACAATCGTTCCACCGTATTCAAAATCCGCGTCAGGCTTCCGGCTCACGGCATAACAGAGCTCATGATTCTTCTGAGAGGAATATATGAAATAGTACATTCCGTTTATTTTACGAATAGATGAACCCTCAAAAAATGCATGATTTTCGAACGATGTTCCCTTGGTTTTTTCCGGTATAATTCTGACTGCATCCGACTCGACCGTCTGCATATCATCGCATAGCGTCACCATATTTGCGCCCCATATCCCCGGCTCCGAGGTTATCTCGGCCTTGCTTTTGCCGTAAATTTTCTCAAAAATCGGCGATGCGGCTTTTCTCGCAAAGCGCGGCAGGCACATACCCTTGGGCATAGAAGTTCCGTAATAAAGACGGATAACTCCGCCATCGTTTATGACTGCGGGATCAAAGCAAACATATTTATTAAACGGTGTTCCGTCACGGTTTTTAACATATCCGAGATATTCATATTTTCCGTCCGGCTTATCGCATACTGCGACGCTGACGGGACCGTTATATCCGCCGCTTCCCTTTTCTCCGGCAAGGCAGTAGTAGAGATAATATTTTCCGTCGTTGCCGCGGACAACATCGGGTGCATACATATACGGTCTTTCGTTTGTGTAAAGTGCATCCTGTTTGGAGCAATAATTTATGCCATTGCTGCTCCAGTTACTCAGATCGTCTATCGGCGCGGAAAAGAATTCATAGTCAAGCTCACAAAAAGTATTGCCGCCTTCTCTGTCGTGGCTTCCGAACAGATATACCCTGCCGTCAAAAACGTGCGGCTCGCCGTCGGGAATATATTTGTCGAGCGGCAAGATCGGATTATAAGCATATTTCTTCATACTTTATTCACCCCACAAGTTTCTTGTATAACTTAATTATACAAACACCGAGTCTGATTAACAATCATCAGTTTGGATATTAATTGATATAAAACCAACACTCATATCATATAACGATTTGATAATGCAATTAATTTTATCTGCCGCTTGATATCTCGTTCCTCTGGAAAGCGTACTATTTCGTCTGTCGTCCATGATTTTTGTAAAAGTTTCATATAATTATGTATATAAATTTTATCTTTATGTTGAATTTGTATTGCTTTTTGAGTTTTGTTCCCGTATAATGGAGCTTGTCTGATACGACAGAATATCTGAAAGGTGCCGAATTATGAACACCGTAATAATAATTCTGCTTGTTGTGCTCGCGATAGCCGTTGTGCTGCTGTTCGCGATATGCGGCTTCCTGTTCAATCAGGTAATATGGTATAAGCCGATAAAGCTGCCCGCCGCAAAAGGCGAGGTTGAGGATGACTTTGCAAAAGATCACAGAAAAGCCGAAGAAGAGTTCGGGAAAATGCCGTTCGAAAAGCTCACGCTTACGGCATCGAACGGCGAAAAAATATATGCGCGCCTGCTCCTGCCCGAGAAGAGCAACGGGCGCATGATAATCGCCTGCCACGGGGCGCACAGCTCAGGGATATGCGAATTCTGCTTCTCCGCGCCGTACTTTCACCGCATGGGTTATACAATTCTGATGCCAGAGCACCGCGGCTGCGGCGAGAGCGAGGGAAAATTCTTAGGCTACGGCACGCACGAATCGAAGGACACTTTTCTTTGGATAGACTGCGCCCGCAAACGATTCCCGGAGCTCGACATATTCCTGCTCGGCGTGTCGATGGGCGGCGCGACGGTTCTAATGATGAGCGACAAAATAACCGACCCGGCGGTCAAGGGAATCATCGCGGACTGCTCCTACACGAGCGCATGGGATGAATTCGCCTATCAGCTCAAAAATCCGTTCGGGCTCCCGGCGTTCCCCCTGCTATATATATTCGACCTGTATTGCCGCATAATCTGCAAATACAGCCTGCGCGACGCATCACCGATAAAAGCCGTTCGCGGCGCGAAAGTGCCGATACTTTTTATTCACGGCGCAAAAGACGCGCTCGTGCCCGTAAAGATGCAAAAAGAGCTGTTTGACGCGTGCCCGACCCAAAAAGAAATGCTGACGGTCGAAAATGCGGTTCACGCGCAGAGCTACTATACCGACCCGCGCGCATATGAGGCGGCGGCGGAAAAATTCATAAACGAATGCGAAAACACTGAAAATACATCTGCGCTTTCCGCGCCCGGAGGAGGAAAACAAATTGGCTAACAACGAAAGGCTGAAAGAAAAACGATACGTCGGAGTAAAAGAAACGGTTATCTACGGCGTAGCAAACGGCGGTCAGGTCATCGGATACAACATGGTCCGCATGCAGCTGACATTCTTCCTTGTGACCGTGTTCGGCATACCGAGCACAGCGGTCGCAACGATGATAACCGTCATGGGCATCTGGGATGCACTCAACGACCCGCTGATGGGAACCCTTGTTGACAAGACCCGCACGAATCTCGGAAAACTGCGTCCCTATCTGCTCTTCGTCCCGATACCGCTCGGAATAGCGACAGTCGTATTCTTCGGCGGCGCGGAATTCCTCGCGGGAGTTCAGTCAACGACGCTCAAGATAGTCTATATGTGCGTCACATATTTCATCTGGGAGTTCTTCTACACAATAGGCGACATCCCGTTCTGGGGTCTGTCCGCCGCCATATCCCCGAACCCCGTTGACAGATCGAACGCCATAACCTCGGCGCGCTTCCTCTCCGGCATAATCGGCGGACTTGCTACGCCTGTTATATCCCTGCTCATCGACCTGAGCAACAAGGGCGTTATCGGAATCAATATGCGCCAGCTCTTCCTTGTCATGGGAATTGTCGCTGGCACTGTCGGCATGGGACTCTTCTCGCTCTCCGGAATCTTCTGCCGCGAGCGCGTGGTTCAGAATTCCGACGAGCCGAAGGTTCTCGACTGCTTCAGATTCCTTTTCAAGAACAAGCCCCTGCTTCTCATAGTCTGCTCCAACATTCTCGCAACCGTCGGCGGAGTTACCGACACATTCGCGCAGTATTTCTACATATTCTCCCTCGGCGCGGCGAGCTGGGGCACGATAATCGGAATCCCCGGAGTTATTTCCGGATTTTTGACTTATCTGCTGCTGCCCGCTCTCGAGAGAAGATGGACGTCGAAGCAGATAGTCGTTCGCACAACTATTCTCAAGGCACTCGTCGGTACGACCACCTTCCTAATCGGCATGAAATTCTATCGCAACCCGGCGGTCATTGTCCCGCTGCTTATGATTCAGGGCTTCATCTTCAGCTCGCTGACGAGCATAAACATGGTCGTCCCCACAAAGATGATAGGCGACACTGTCGACTACATGGAGTGGAAGACGGGCGAAAGAAACGAGGGCATGGCGTTCTCGCTGCTGACCTTCATCAGCAAGCTCACGGGCTCGCTCTGCACGGCTATCGCAACGGCCATAATCCCGGTCATCGGCCTTGTCACCGTTCAGCTCGCGGACAACTCGCTTCAGCTTGTTGAAAACCCGCAGATAAACACCCGTTTCTGGCTCTGGGCTCTGGTCACCATACTCCCGCCCGTGGCGTCGCTCATCTCGCTCATACCCTACAGATTCTATGACCTCGAGGGCAAGAAGCTCAAGGACATTCAGGAAGAGATGATTGCCCGCCGCGAGCTCAACTCGAAGACGATATCCAAGTCGGAAGGAGAGATATAAATGGAACGCAAATGCCCGAAATGCGGCGGTAAGCTCGGAATATTCGACTTAAAGCCCAACTGCCCCCACTGCGGATGCAGTATCATGTACTACGACATGGACAAACGCCTTGAGGAGGACTCGGTAAAGGCCGAAGCCGAATGGCAAAAGCTCGATGAAATACTCGACAAGATAACTCCAGCATTCATCAAGAAAAAGAGAGCCGCGAGAGAAGAAAAAGAGAAAAACGAAAAGGATTCAAGCGAAAAATAATCCTAAAGCAGGCGCGCCCGCAGTTATTCTGCGGGCGTATCGCTTTTTGTGGGAATTTGCAACAAATTTTAGTAAAACTGTGGTAAATTCCGCAGCAATATGTTAAAATCCGATAAGAACGATGATTTAAGGAGAGGGTATTATGCTTCGCAGACAGATGCAGCTTGATTTTTCCGGAATAAAGACATATTCAGCCGAGGATCGCCACAATCTCGTCACCATAGACAACATGATGACTCCCGGGGTCACCCCGCACGAGGAATACAAATACGAGGGCTTTGACGAGCTTGTTGAGAGAATAGTCAAGGCGCGCAAGAACGGGCGTCCCGTCATATGGAGTATGGGCGCGCACGTTGTCAAAAACCGCCTTTCACGCTATGTCATAGAGCTGATGAAAATGGGCGTTATCACGCACATCGCCGCAAACGGCGCAACAAGCATACACGACTTTGAGCTCGCGTATCTCGGCGGCACATCCGAAGATGTGCCGACCGCGATTGAGGACGGCTCATTCGGAATGTGGGAACAGACGGGAGCATGGATGAACGAGGCTATTCAACGCGGCGCGAAGCTCAACATCGGCTACGGCGAGGCGCTCGGCGAATATATAGACATGCACCCCGAGAAGTTCCCGAACCGCGAGGACTGCATACTCTGGAACGCATATAAACTGGACATTCCCGCGACCTATCACATAGCGCTCGGCACGGATATCATCCACCAGCACCCCACCTGCGACATGGAGGCTATCGGCAAATGCTCGGGCATTGATTTCAAGAAGATGGCATACAGCGTGTCGCAGCTTGACGGCGGCGTTTTCTTGAACTTCGGCTCTGCCGTTATCGGTCCCGAGGTGTTCCTCAAGACTCTTTCAATAGCGCGCAACCTCGGCTATCCCACGTTCAACATAACCACGGCGAACTTCGACCTCGTGCGCCTGGGCAACTTCCGCTGCAAGATAGGCTACGAGGATCCGAACTACTATTACCGCCCGCGCAAGAATATCGTCAACCGCCCGACCTGCCGCGGCGGTTGGGGCTGGCACTTTGAGGGCGACCATCAGATAACCATACCCACGCTCTATGACAAGCTCAAAGAGCAGCTTTGATTTGAGGTAAGATATGCTTTCAAAAGAACAGGTCAAAAAAATATGCGCGGGCATAAAAAACGCGCGAATAGGAATAATCGGCGACTTCTGCGTTGACATTTACTGGCACGCGGATATGACGAAATCCGAGCTCTCACGCGAGACTCCGCACTATCCCCTGCCGATAGTCGGCGAGAGGGTCTATCTCGGTGCGGGCGGAAATGTTGCGTCGAACCTTGCGGCGCTCTCCCCAAAAGAGCTTATTCCGATATCCCTTATCGGCGGCGACTGGCGCGGCATGCTCATGGAGGACATATTCCAAAAGAGCGGCATGGACAGGGATTTTGTCATCAAAGTGCCCGGCCGCTTCACCAACGCCTACTGCAAGCCGATGCGAAAGGGCATATCGGAGCTTGAATATGAAGATCCGCGTCTCGACTTCGACAACTATGAGCCGATATCAAAAGAGACCGAGGACAAGGTGATTGAAAATCTCCGAAAGATCTCCGGAAATATCGACGTGCTCTGCGTCGCGGATCAGTTCAGATTCGGCCTAATCACAAAGCGCGTGCGCGATGAGATAATTGCACTTGCAAAATCGGGGCTCCCCGTCATTGCGGACAGCCGATACAACATCGGTGAATACACCGACTGCATATTGAAGCCCAACGAGGTCGAATGCTGGCGCGCAGTGTATAACAACGAAGGCTACATAGACGCAGGATATGACGAGTTCATCGAAGCGGCAAAGCTGCTCGCGAAAAAGAACCGCTCGACCGTGTTCTGCACGCTCGGAAAGCGCGGTTCGATAGTCACCGACGGCGACAGGACGGAGAAAGCCGACGCGGTGCTGTTCGACGGCGAAGTTGATATCTGCGGCGCGGGCGACACCTCGCTCTCCGCATTTTCTGCGGCAATCGCCGCAAAGACCGAGCTCAAAGCGGCGGCTCAGTTTGCGGGGCTCGCGTCCGGCGTGACGGTCAGGAAAATCGGCATCACGGGCACGGCATCGCCCGAGGAAATAGAAGCGCTCGCACAGTAAAAAATAAAACTAAGAGGCACAGGAATGAGTTTTTCAATCGAAACGATAAAAGAATACAGCGGCAGGGGCTTCAAATGCGCGCTGTTCGATTTTGACGGCACGATAAGCCTTATACGCGAGGGCTGGCAGAAAGTGATGATTCCGTATTTCTGCGAGGTCATCGAAGCTCTCGGCACAAATGAAAATAAAGACGGAATATGCGAAGAGGTCACGGAATTCGTCGACCGACTGACCGGCAAGCAGACAATATTCCAGTGCATCGCGCTCAACGAGGCAGTTGTTCGCCGCGGCGGAGAGCACGTTGACCCGGGCGAATACAAAAAAGAATATCTGCGCAGACTCGAAACGCGGATAGCCGACAGAAAAAATGGGCTCGAAAGCGGCTGTCTCTCCCCCGCCGATCTCGCGGTCAGAGGGTCAGTTGAGTTCATAAAAGCGCTGAGGAACGCCGGGATAAGATGCTTCCTCGCAAGCGGCACGGACGAAAAAGATGTCATATATGAGGCGTCCTTAATCGGAGTCAAAAATCTTTTCGACGGCGGCATTCACGGCGCGAAGGACGCGCTGCTCGACTGCTCGAAAGAGGCGGTTATAAAGAACATGATCGAAGAGCAGAAGCTCGACCCGGAAGAGCTTGTCACTTTCGGCGACGGATTTGTTGAGATAGAGCTCACGGCAAAACTCGGCGGATACGCGGTCGGCGTGGCGACAAACGAAAAGACCGGCGACGGAATAGACGAAAAGAAACGGGCAAGGCTCATGTTGGCGGGCGCCGATATGATAATCCCGCACTTTGAGGGCACCGACGCGCTACTCAAAGCACTGCACATATAAACACAAAAAAGAACAGGCGTTCTGCGGCAAAACCGTAAAACGCCTGTTTTTTTTATAATTCTATCCAATCTTTTGTTTCGTTGTCGTACTCATACAGCACCTTGTTCTGCTCATCGTATGCGAGCAGGACGTCGTCGCTGTCTTCAAAAGTTATTTTATAGGTCTTGCACTTGACTCCGTTCACGGTCGCGGTCTTGCCTGTTGATGAAAAGCCATCACCCAGGTCGGCATATGCGCGGAATTTCGGAACCCCGAGCATTCTTATCGCGTCAAAATCGACCTGAAATTCCGTAGTCTTTGACGCAGTATTTGAAGAACCGGAAGCCCGGCGGGTCGTTTCCGCGCCGCGTGCGGAGGTCGCCTTTGTTGTCTCCGCCTGCGTTGTCGGTTCGGTGGTCGGCTCCGTCGTTTGCTCCTCGGTCGTAGTTTCGGGTGCAGTCGTCGTTTCCGGCTCGCGCGCCACTTTAGCGCACCCGGCAAGCGAGATTGCAGCAAGAAGCAGGGTGAAGGCGGACATGATAATTTTTCTGTTTGATTTCATTATTTTTCAGCTCCGTAAGTATATTTCAGACATTTTCGCGCCGTTTTATCCGCGCGCCGTCAAATTCATAAACCTCGTCGCAGAGGGTCGAGATATCGCCCTCGTTGTGCGAGACTATGAGCATGGTTTTTCCGCTCGCTTTAAAGCTCAGGAAGAGCTTTCGCATCTCCTCGACTGCGTCCTTATCGAGCGCGTTCATCGGCTCGTCGAGGATCAATAATTGCTGATCCTCCATTATCGCCTGCGCTATGCCGAGGCGCTGTTTCATGCCGAGCGAATATTTGCCGACACGCAGCTTTGACGACGGGTCGAGCCCAACTGTTTTCATGGCGGACTCTATCTGCTCTTTGCCGATCTTGCCGCGTATCGAGGCGAGATATTCGAGATTTTTCATGCCGCTGTAATTGGGCAGAAAGCCGGGCGCTTCAATTATAATTCCCGTGTTCTCCGGGAAATCCGCGTCCTTGCCTATCACCTTGCCGTTGACGATGACCGTGCCGCTGTCCGGCTTCATGAATCCGCAAATAAGCTTTAAAAGTACGGTCTTGCCGCTGCCGTTGTCGCCGACGATGCCATATATTCTGCCCTCTTGCAGCCGCATATTGACATCTTCGAGAACCGTTTTTCCTTTGAAGCTTTTTGTCAGTTTATCTATAACTATAACATCAGTCAAAATAATGTCCTCCTTTCAAAGCCCTTCTCTTCACTGCGCCGGAGCAGAAAAAGGCAAGGATTATTACCGCCGCGTCTGCAAAGAGTACCGCCGCAGCCGTTTTGGCATCGGTCAGCTGTTTTGCCATGCCATATGCGCCGAGCATAGCGAAGCTGAAGCCTTTCAGCTTCCCGCATATTAGCCCCGTTGTGCCGACAACCGCAATTACAATCGCCGCCGCAGGCTTCTGCCCGAGAAGAAAACGCAGAAGGCACAGCGCACACATTGACGCGCCGAGCGCGAGCGGATATGCCGCCATGCGCATAAGCTCAAAGACGGAAAGCGTTCCGACTTTTTCCGCAGCCGCCGCGCAGACGGCTATGCCGATAAGGCAATAGAGCACACACCAGAGAAGAGTGGACGAAACGGTTTTTATCCACCATTTGAAAAAGCTCTTCGAGCGCGGCAGGACGAAATACGGCATCGTCTCGGAATCGAGGACCGAGCCCGCCATACCGAGAAAGAGTCCCGCAAAAAATGTTCCGAAATAGCGGAAGAAGCCGAAGAGATCAAACTGTCCGCTGTGTTCAACGCCGCCGACGGCTTCTGTGAAAACAGAGAAAAATGTTTCCTGCTCGCCGCCGAAAGACGAGAGCACGCAGGCCGTCCATATGAGCAGAGACACGGCGAGATACGGCAGCATATTGAAAAGCCGATGCCGCAATCCCGCAAAAAAAGTTATCTTCATATTCGAGTCCCCACTGTTATTTTGAGATCGACATGCCGAACAGCGCGAAGAATACACGCGACAATAATCGCCGCGAGCAGGCAGAAATACGCGCACGAAAAGCCGACCGACGGCAGACCGGCATCTTTCGAGAAACCGTGATTTGAAAATACGGAAATAAAAAACGGGAGGTACTTAAACCGTATCAGATATGAAATGATATGCTGAGCCGAGAGCACGGCGAAGCCCAGCACGCGGCTGCCGCTTAAATTTATCAAAAACAGAAGAGAGCCGCAGAAAAAGCCGTAGCCGAGATTCAGCACCAAGGCATAGGCCGCCGCGAGATACGGCGTAACGGCAGACATGAAAAGCTTCGGGTCGACTGTGATATGATAAGACGAAGCCGCCGCATCGCGCATGACGAGCTCATAAAACGGCGCGCTCCACACATTGCCCGCAAAGGCGTTGGGCGAAAAGAATAGCACGGTCACCGCGAGCGAAAATATGTAATACACGGCGCAGGAGAGCAGGATATACATAAGCTTTCCAACTACCCACTGCACCCGCGAACAGCGCACGAGCGAATACATCGCGCTCTGCTCGGTAAAAGGTGCGTCGGCAAACAGGAGCATAAGCCCGAGGAACATCAATGTCGCGATATGGAGCGTTGAGCTGTTATATATAAACGGCTCGAATATGTTAAGCGGATCTCCGCTCGCCCGGGCGAACTGCATAAGATTCACGGAATCGAGCAGCGAAGCGGCGGCGCAGACGAGAAAAGCCGTAATGGTTCGCGCGCTGCCGAGCCATGTGCCGAACTGCCGGCGCATCACAGAGAGACACTGTTTCATTGCAGCAGCCTCCTTCGCGCAAAGAAAATGAACGCCGCGCAGCCGAGCACCAGAAGCACCGCCTGATACAAAAACAGAAAGCCAAACGACGGCAGAATATCGGGCAGGATGGTATTGGTCGGGCTGAATTTTTCTTTTTGCAGCGCGCTCGCGACGAGGTGCATCAGGAAGAACAGCACGAACGGACCGCAGAGAGCCACATATCTGTTGGGCACCGCGGCGGACAGAGCCGTGCCGATAACTCCCCACACGACGCCGAAGAGGAACGCGAGCAGGATTATCACTCCGACCAAGCCGAGACCGCCCGCGACATTTTCAAACGGCTGCAATATGCTTTCGTCGATTGGAGTCTTTGAGTGTCCGTTCGGGACATACGGGTCGCAGAAAATGAGCATTATCAGCGCAAACACCGCAAGCGGCAGAGCGTTCGCCGCGCCGCCGCAGACAGCGTTTGAAAAAAGCCTTGTGAACATATACTTTCTGCGGCTCTTCGAGCGCACGAGCATAAAGCGCAGGTATCCGCTGTTATACTCATCGCAGAAACGGAACACGCCGGGCATAACGGTTATTATCGGCGTAAAGATAAGATATCCGCCGAGCGCGAGGGACGAGAAGAAAAAATTGATATAATCCGCCTTGTTATCCCACCGCGCAAAATACAGAAAATACTGATACTGCGGCTCGACAAGCAGAACAAGTCCGAGCAGCAGGGATATCAACATCCCGGTTGAAAAAAGCTGACTTTTTACATCCTTTCTGAGCATAGGATCACCCCGCTCAGGGCTTTATGATCGTTGCGGGATCAATACTTGCGCTGTCCTTCGTGGCTGAAATATTCAGGTGAGGACCGGTTCCGTATCTGCCGACAAAGCCGATACTGTCGCCGCGGGCGACAACATCGCCCACCTTAACGGAGAAATTTGCCGCGCTGTATTCAATGACATAGCCGTTGGCGCAGGTCAGCACGGCACACGGAGTTTTGCTTTCATCATCTTTGTTATATATCTTCGTAATTTTTCCGGTGGCGCAGGCAACAACCTTTGCACCGAAATCAGCTTTGATGCTTATGCGCTTATACTGGGTGCTGTACGGAGAGGAAAGCTGTGTATAGCCGGGCACGGGCCAAATGAATCCGGCGGCGCTGACATTTGCATTTGACGCATCTGTTTTCTTTGTTGTCTTTTCCGTCTGCGCGGCGGTGTCTGCTTCTTTGGCAGTGTTTGCTTCCTCTGCGGCGGTTTCCGGTGCGCCGCTTTCGGGAGCAATATCCTTCGCCGTGGTGTTCTCCCCGGTCTCTGCCTGCGCCCCTATTCCGGTCGGGTCGGCAGCTGTGCTCGGGTCTGTTTCGGGTTTGCCGCTGCAGGAACAGAGTCCCAGCATGAGTGCGATTGCGGCAGCGAGCGATACGAATCCTTTTGTGCGTTTCAACATTTTGTTTTCCTCCTTTTGGTTATTCGTATCTATTCGTAACGGCGTAAAATTCACCGGTTACGGCATTGATTATAATATCATTTTCATATTCGCCGTATTGCTCCAGCGTTGCGGTAGTAGCGATGCAGAAACGCCAGCACGGGAACACGGTCGAATTATATGTTTCGGGGTCTTCGACCGACATATATTCAAAGCTTATCTCTTTTACTATAGAGTCTTTGACAAGTCCCGCGGCGGCAAGCTTCTTCTGCAAAACTGCGAGAACGCCGTCGAGCGTCATAACCTTGCTGTTTACGATTTTCGACTCGCCAAGCTCAAGTCTTGTGAGCCTTGCTTCGACAACACCCCTGTCGTCTATTGCGACGGTGCATCCGGTGCTGTCTGGCTCGCCGCTCGAAAGCGGTATTCCATCTGCGACCTGGACATATTTATATTCATATCTGCCGCGTTTGGCACGGTTGCCTCGCTCGGTCAGAGGTTCAACGACCTGCGAAGAGACGAGCTCAAAATCGGTTATTCCGAGGCGGCTGAGAAGCTTATCCGACAGGCGGCGCGCATCGTCGGGAGAGATATTGCAGCCCTTTGCCCAGCCGGGTTTCAAAGCAGTCGGATGATTTGACGCGCTCAGGACTTCGGACACGCCGAAATAAAATCCGCCCGGGAGCAGCCCGGCAGACGGATCGTCCTCCGCCGTTTTCTCCGAGCCGGGATTGAACATCGGGTCGTCACCGGAGAAGAACAGGTCTTCGAGCTCGAACAGGTCGAAGAAGCGGTACTGTGCGGAATATGTCCGTATATCTCCGGTTATCTTCGGCACTTTTATATCGGCGTCGATATGCACGGTTATGCCGCCGGATGAGATATCACGCTTGAGATGCTCGGTTTTTGAGAGAACGGGCGTCGTGCCGCCCTGATTGCCGTTATCGGCGGGAGCATTGACGAGGGACTCGACGAGCAAATCATTCGAGCTTTTGGCGCGAAGGACATTTCCGTCCATGACAGACTCGGGCGTTTTTTGGCAGGCCGCAAGCAGCAATATAGAAAAAGCAAGAAAAATCAAAGCAGATTTTTTCACAAAAAATATCCCCTTTCCCGCCGCCGAAAGCGGCTTTTAACAGGATAAAATTCGGGCGAAAAATCCCGGCGAAAATAGCTTTTGGGAAGTCTTGACATTTTATATTATACACTGAGAAAATACATTTGTCAAATTTAGCATAATAGTGCATAGACCGAAAAGCTGCTGTCGCTGTCGATTTTGAAATCCACGCTGAATGCACTCTTTCTAACGACCAAAAACTCATGCATATCCGGGTGAGCGTGGCGTATCTCGAGATTGCGCAGAGTTATATTTCGGCAGTCTTCGATAGCTATATTAGTCACCTTGCCGTCGATAACAAAAATCGAATCTCCGCCGTCAAAAACAAGATCCGACACGCCGCCGAAATAGAATGGAACGGCGTTGAGAGCGGCGTTTCGTCGGGCGAAAACTCCTTCTCCCCGGCGGTGTTGGTGATAACGAGCATATATTCCTTGCAGCGCTTGCTGTCGATATAATAAGTGCCGCTGTCGAACACGGCGGTCTTCTCCCCGTCCTCAGCTTTCAAAACCGAGATAAACTCTGCGAGCTTCTCCGAAATATCCTCATTCGGGACTATGCCGAAATCAGCGGCGTTAAATATTTTCAGAGTTGTCCTCCAAAAATTCACTGCTAATGAGTCTATTCTATCAGATTGCACGGCTAAGAAGCAAGGCGGAAAGACGAAAGAGCATCCTCTTTTCGGAGAACGCTCTTTGATGCAATTTCACTGTGCTATGCCGGGATATCTTCCAAAAGACTCTCAAGCGCATCTTTTACAAACCCTACCGACTCCTTGTGATACTGCGCCTGCAGGTCTTTGCGGAAGCACGAAATATCCGCATCGCCGCAAATGGCGTGAAGCTGTTGAACGGCGGCGTTTCTCACATAACAGTCCTCGGAGGATATGTATGATTTTATTTTATTCGCAGCATCGGCTTCACCCAATGCATACAGCGAACAAGCCAATATAGCTCCCGCCCGATCTGATTTTTCGTCTTTACAAGCAGACAGAAGCAGAGCGCGCACCTCGCTCTTATAAGCCGCCGGATTCATTGACGCGGTATCGTACAGTGACGAATACACATATCCGCGGACAAGTTCCGAGCTGTCGGCGATATGCTTTTCAAGTCCGTTTATCGCCTCGCGGCTGTCGGTTCCGCTCAGAGAATCGCAGGCATTGACCCTCACGAGCTCATCCCGGTCATTCATAAGGCGCAGCAAAATATCTGTATATTCGCCGCGCGCACCGCCCAGCACCTGCGCGACCCTGTTGCGAATTTCGGGATTACAATCGCGCGAGAGCCTTTCAAGTTCGGGATATACGGAGCTGTCGATATTTGTACCCTCAAGGTCGTTTAAAAAATCTATCTTTTTGTCGGTTGCGGTTTGCATGGTTTAGAGTTCCTTATAATATTTCACACTGTCAGCGCACGGCCTGTGGTTTTGAGCGCGGATTTGTTGAGTTCATCGTTATCGAGCACGAGCTCGCCGTTGATAAACACTTTCTTTATGCCGAAAGACTTCGTCTGATCGGGCGTTGCGTTCTTCGTCTCGTCCTCATCGAACACGGTAAAATCGGCGAAATATCCGGGCTTTACATATCCGCGGTCTTTGAGCATGAATCTGTCGGCGGTCGCGCCGGTCATGCGGCGGACGGTGTTGGGCAGAGTGTCGCCCGTACCTCTGAGAGAATCGCGCAGGAACTTCGGATAGCAGTCATAGATAGCCGGGTTCTGAACGCCGAAATCCTCGACCCAAGCATCGGTCATGTAGAGGCAGTTGGGGTTATGCTCGAACTCGCGGATTATCTCGGGAGTGCTGTACGGTCCCATATTGACCCTGCCCTTGAAGTCGCTCTCTTCGCAGAGTTGGAGATACATGTCGAGATCCGATTTTCCGTTCTCCTTTGCTATCTCGTGGACGGTCTTGCCCTCATATTTCTCATATCCCGGACCGATATACGCTATCTGAATATCTTTGAAGCCGAAGCCGAGAAGTATGCTCGTCGCCTTGATGAGCACGCTGAGTTTGAGCTTGTTGAGCGGCTTTTTGCGCTCCTCTTTGCTCATTCCCTGATACCACACGGGGAGCACGACCGTTATGACGGACACGCCCAGAGTTTCATTATATATATCGAACATCGCGTCGACGCCGTTTTCGCGCAGACTATTCTGAATGGCGACGAACTCATCCTTGTCGCCGAACGACTGGCGGCCGACAAATATCGCGTGCGAATGCTGGAGCTTGAGGTTCGTACCCTTTGATATTTCAACGAGCTCATCCTCGGCTCTGAGCAGATGCGAACGTCCGAAAAGCGAATCGTAGGACATTGAGACTTTGCTCTCCGCCCTCGGATGGACGGTGAGCGGCTTATTATACTTACAGCAGAGCTTGACAACTTTTTTGAGCTCCTCTGTGTCGGCATAGAGCCCCGGCTCATACATCAAGCCGAGTGAGACACCCGCCGCGCCGTCGCGCAGGTTATCTTCGAGGATGCCGAGCATTTTCTCCTCCTCCTGCGCCGAGAGCTTTCTGTTTTCATATCCGGAAACAGACGCGCGCGCCGAGCAATGACCCACGAGCGTCGCGATATTGCAGGGCATATTTCTGTCTATAGCGGCGTTGAATTCTTTTATAGAGCAGTATTTCCCGGTGGTGCCGTTGAAGAAGAAAAGACCGCCGCCTATCTTGTCTTTATAGGGCGTATCATCGTCAAAGCCGATGGCGGAAAGGCCGCAGTTTCCGGTCACGAATGTGGTTATGCCCTGGCGGATAAACGGCTCAAAATATTTGAGCGGTTCCGTCTTTATGGCGAACCAGTCATTGTGGGAATGGGGATCGATAAAGCCGGAGGCGAGCGACCTGCCCTCGAGGTCGATAACGCTGTCGGCACGGCTCTCGTCAACATCGCCCACTTCAATTATTCTGTCTCCCTCGAACAGAACGCTGCCGTTCACGGCGTCGCTGCCCGTTCCATCGTAGATCCTGCAGTTTTTAAGTAATGTTGCCATAAACTCCACCTCTTCCTTTATATTTGAATAAAAATAACTTCGGAAATTCAGCCCTCTGCTGGCTTATAGTGGCTCACATTCGCGTTGATGAGCTTATCGTAATCGACAACATGGAACAGCGAGCCGTCCTCCATGGGATAAACGCAGACATCCTCCGCCTCGTTGTCATAGTTCGGGCAATATCTTGTGAACTCCACGCGAACCGAGCCGGTGTTCGGATCGACCGTGATTATCTGCTCCTGAGTGCTGTTCGCCGCGTCATGGGAGAGATAAAGCATGCCATTATAGAACCGAGCCGCCCTGTATTCTGTCGAGCTTCTCTTCGAGCGGTATCGCGCGCAGGAAAGTCATTGTTTCGAGGTCATATTGAAGTATCTCGCCGACATTGTGGAACTGCGAGGTGTAGAGATATCCGTTTTCCCTGTCTATCGCACACCACGGGATGCCGTCGGTCAGATACTCGCTCGACATATCATAATATATCCCGGTATATTTGAGCGTTTTGCAGTCATAGAGCAGGATGAAATTATACAGATGCTTTCCGTCAACCTTGCCCTCGACAGGCGCGTATATATAGCCGTTGGCGCAGTCGATGCCGCCGATGTGATTGCTGCCGTATATCCACAGAGAAAACTGCTTTGCTTACAGCAAAACGGGCGAGACAATCGACGCAAAAGTGCAGTTTTCCGGGAATGAAGCGAAGATATATTCGCTCTCCCCAAGCGGAATGACGCAAAAAGCGCAGGTTCAGTTGCACTGCGGAAGAATTCATCTCGAAACAGTCCCCCGCGAAGCGCTTATAATTGATATTAATATATGAGATGTGCATTTCAATAGATGTCTTGAGATGTCTTGATTTTAATATTTGCAAATAAAATATTTATCCTTAACGAAAGAAGAAAGTTTATTTCTGATATCATCGGCACTTCCGACTTCGATTGTTGATTTATCAACAACTTGCGTACATACCGAGAAGTTTATTGAACAAGTAGGTCAATGCATCACTCTCCGACGGGAAACCCATGCAACAAAACTCCGTTCCTCTTTCCCTTTCCAGAACTTCCCAACGAAAATAGTTTTTTCTTATGCAATAACCGTCCCTCACATTGTTGTCAAAATCAAACAATACAATATCAGGATTTATTCCGTTTTCTATAAGCTGATCAACAAATTCCTGCCGCGTCATGTTGGCTCTCCTTTATATATCTGCGAGTTCATCATAACATGCAAAAATTATCAAGTCAACATTTCTTTGCCGCTAAGAGTAAAAATACATCTGCGTGTATCAGAGCTACTTATTCCCTTTGGCTGTATTTATGGAGGCGATAAGGATTCTTTTTATCTCGATACATCTATTAAGCATCGTTTTGTCGTCATAATATCCGCTCTCAACCAAAAATTTCATAATCAGCGAACTTTCTGCCATTTTTCCTCGCTCCTTTACCAAATGCTTTTCTACCGCATGTAGAAAAACTACCTTACTTTTTCACTGTTCACTATTACTTTTAACCTTGCCAAAACTCCGAGCAAATCAGTGAAGAGTTAAAAGTGAAAAAAGTAAAACTCCCGCGCTAATGCGCAGGAGTTTTGTCTATGGGCTACGAAAAAGATATTTTCGGCAGTTTTGCGTATGACTTCGAACTCTCGCAAAAACTTATATTCGGTTAATCATATATGCGACTTTTATTTTATTATTCGGGAATAAGAACATCCCCGCCGGAGATTACCACGTCAGATGCGGAAATGGCACTGTCAATGGTATTCGATTCGTCAATTTCGCCTTCGTATGTTATCTGAACATTTTCTCCCACTCGGATAGCTCCGCTTTCTGCATAACGGGAGATGCGCAGATCATTCAGAAGGATTTTGTACGTGATTCCGTCATCGGGATTGGCGCAGAGAATGGAATCGTCTAACAGAATATACTCATCGGTTATCTCCGTAATCTTACCGACAATGGTATTCTGATACGGCTCATACTCTGCTTCGGTGGAATTCTCTTTTGCATATTTGATAATCTTACTGGCTGCATCTTCTCCGATATTGAAGAGGTATTGGTAATTAAAAGCGTTTGTCCACAGATAGCCGTCTTCCGTCACATACAGAGCAACTTTGTAAACACCAAGAGCTTCGGAAGTAATCGTAAAACTGAGGTAACTTCTGTCACCAGCCGTCCATGTTTGATCTTCAACGAAAGGGGCGTTCCTACATTCGGACAGAACTTCCCACACATAATCGTCACTGCTCAATGCAAAATGTTTGCTATCAGGACTATTGTCTCCTTCGGAAAAGCGCTGAAGCTCCACGACCTCGGACAGATTTACGGCATCCATAAGCTCACCAAGGGTGTTCGGAGGAGCATACTCGTCATTTTGAAAGACATAATAACTGTCCTCCATCTTTACGGCTATAAACTGACTTTGAGCAATATCCTTCAATGCATATGCTTCAAACTCGGCAGAATATTTTTTTCCATTATTGACTTCATCATATCCAACCACAGTGTAGTTGCCAATACTCTCGCCAATCCATGTTTCTGATACCGCACGGCCTTTTCCATGATACTCAATACCGTCAATTTTGACATTCCTATATTTTTCATATACAGTCTGATACTCCCATGGCCATACAATTGCAGATTCGCTGGCTCGGATAGAAAAGTCCTTGTATCTGCCGTCGGTTCCCTCCGGTGTTACATTTTCCCGAAATAGCGATGGGAGGATTGCTGCCCCTGCAATTACAAGCACTGCAAAGCATGCTGCCAAGGAACCCCATTTTAACCAATGTTTCTTATTTTTCGTCTTGCACTTAGCTGCGCCGGCGACAAGATCGTCATCAATTTGCCCGATGGCATTTGCGATTCTCGGTGTTTTCATATTTCAACGCCCTCCTTAATCAAGTAATCTTTTAGCTTGTTTCGGGTGTAGAACAACATATTTTTGACCTTACTCTCAGTAAAAGAATAGCGCTTTGCAATCTCCCTTATAGAATCGAAATAAAAATACTTGCGGATGAAGACATTTCTGACATATTCCTCCTGACTGCGAAGAAACGTACTGATCAGCTCACCTACATCCTCGTCGCTCACATCGGGGGCATATCGTTCATCCGGCAATACTGCCGCAAGCTCGTCCAAGGATAAAATGATCTCCGCTGACCGTTTCTTTTGCTTCATAAACTCCAGTCGCTTCAAAGAGAGATTTCGTGCAATCTTGCAGATAAAGGGCATGAAATTGTGCGGTCTTGTAGGCGGAATGGTGTTCCACACACTCACATAAGTATCATTAACGCATTCCTCAGAATCTTCGTGATTATTTAGAATGTTATAGGCAATACTGTGGCAAAGTTTTCCGTACTTTGCATCCGTCTCCTTGATCGCCTGTTCATCTCTACTAAAATAGAGTTCTATGATTCTCAGATCATCCATGTTGTTCACCTCCCTCATTTGACCTAAAAGCGCTTTCACCTATTAAGTACGTTTTTTGAGGCGATGGTCTTATAATTAATAAAAAGTCGTGAATCTTTTTATCAAATAAAAATGATTGTTTTTCTAACTATATCATATTTCCACATTTCTTTCAATTCCTACAGAAAATGTCGTAAAATTGTTTTATAGAATTCAACATAATTCAACTTATAAATCTGCGGTCAATTGCAAAAAAGAAAAATGCAGCTTCAAAAAGCCGCATGAATACTGAATTCTATAAAAAACACCATTTAACTTAAGGGTGCAGATTTCAATGGTGTCTTCACGGAAGGACTTGAAGTTGCTTCGCAACCCCTTTTGACCGCTGCGCCATCCTCGCCTCGCTGCATCTGCCACCGGCAGCGCTCGGCGACGAAGCCCGGCACGCGCGTGCCGAGGACAAATTTTGTCTAACAAAAAAGAAACAGTCACCAAAACGGTGACTGTTTCTTTTTGGCAGGGGCAGAAGGACTTGGTCTCGCCTGCCGGCTCGGTCGGTGCTTCTGCACTTCGTGCAGAGGTCTCCACCGGAGACCCGCACCCCTCAACACGCTCCGCGTGCCTCGGAGTCTAAATCATTTTACTCAATGCCAAAACAAAAACGGTCACCTTTCGGTAACCGTTTTCGATTTGGCAGGGGCAGAAGGACTTGAACCCTCGGCACGCGGTTTTGGAGACCGCTGCTCTACCAACTGAGCTATACCCCTATATTTGTGAAGCGCCGAAGATCGGCGCTTCTTGGTGGGCCACCAGGGACTCGAACCCCGGACCATTCGGTTATGAGCCGAGTGCTCTAACCAACTGAGCTAGTGGCCCTTATGTGTCGCACTCCCGTGCGACAACAGCTATGATATCAAAAAACGAGCCGGTTGTCAACAATTTTTTTAAATTTTTCGTTATTTGCCGAGTATCTTTTCGCCGTCGAAGAAGAACACGCCGTAACCGTAGCCGGTGGGCTTGCCCTGCTGAAGTCTCTGCTTGAATGCGCGCCTTATAGAAGTATCCTCGGGCAGGTCATCAACGGGTCCGTTGCTGTATTTTCCGAACACGCGCCAGCCGTCGCTGAACTTCTCTCTGTCGGCGCTTCTGATTATATCAAAATCGTCCATGAAGCGAAGTATGTTGCTGTTTTCGGGCAGGAACTCCCTGTGCCCCTCATAGAGCAGCCACGAGCCGCACACGAACGCCATGGGCTCGCCGTCCTTGCCGCCGAAGAACTTGTATGCCTGCTTATATGAATCAAGTCTCTTCTCATCGGTCAACGGTCCTGCCGAGGGGATATGGAAGTTTATGACCGTGTCACCACGTTTGAGGGTGTTGCCGCACTTCTCATAGTAATCGGCATCAAAGTCCGCTTCCTCGAACTGGAATCTGCCGAGCCCGAAGCGGGTCATCTCAAAAAAGCCCCTGTACCAATGCGGGACGAAAGTGCCCCAGACCTCTTCGCAGTCCATGCACTCGCGAAGCTTCCAGCGCATATCCTCAATGCTCTTCCAGAATATCGCCTCGTCGATACCCTTTTCGGCATAGCGCTCGCGCAGCGCAGGGCACGCGCCGAGGAGCAGGCACATATTCATTGTATACTCATTTTCGCCAAGCTGTTCGCTGAGCGCCTTGAGTCTTTCGAGCACGCTGTCGAGGTTCTCGGGATGGGCGATGAACTCATCGACAAGGGCGTTGAAATCCGCGTTTTCGGACACTCTTTCGGTGCAATCGCCGATAGTGTCTACAGCCTCCTGCGGGAAGCCGATACGCTCCATTATTTTTCTGCTTTCGTTTGCGCTGACTGTCATTTCCTTCACTCCGTCAAATCATATTTTTCACACTGCAAGGATATCACAATCGCGCCCGACGGTCAAGGGCTTATGTAAAAGACCGCCCCGAGGGACGGTCTTTTTGCATCACGAATACATATTATTCGCGGACATATAGTCATATATTTTCTTGCCGTGCTCCTGCTCCTCGCGCTGGATGGAGTTGAGAACCGTTCTGAGCTGTTCGTTCTTGAACTCGAAGATGCATGTGTCATAGAGCGCGGAGGCGTGCTTTTCTGTGGCGAGCAGATCGGAGCAGATATAGCAGTCGTTCTTCTTTTCCTGCGTTTCGCTGACCGAATAGGTCTGCTTGAAATCATTTTTCGGAGCCGCCTCCCCTGCTGCGGGCTGAGGAATCTCGCCGCTGTCGATCTTCGTGATGATATCAAGGTGCCTCTGCTCAACACCGCCGAGATAGTTCAGAAGCTGGCTGAGCTGCTCGTCATTTGCCGCCGCGGCATGCTGAGAATATTTCTCGACGCAGAGCTTCTCCTGTCCCTTGAGATCCTTTAGCAATTCTTTTTCTTTCTGTGTAAGCTGCATATATGCTTCTCCTTTCAATTTTGGCTTCGGAGATTAGTTTTCGGCGACAGGGCAAATTTTATACACTCTCCGCCGATATTTTTCCGCGGCATATCGGGCATAATAACAAAAAACGAAAGGGCTGACAAAATGAGTAATGACAAAAAAATAGTTATAACCACGCGCGACAGAGTTCTCAGGGCATGGCAGAACTCGACGGAGCTTGTGCGCGACTTCGAAAACTACGCGAAAGAAACTTCGGACGACAAAACAGCCGCAGAAATGTTTCAAAAATATGCGGTTGACGAGGGTCGGCACGCCGCCGAGCTGCTGAAGCTTCTGCATGATTATCAGGACAACGACACGGTTTAAATCAACACTTTGCTCCCGGATGGTTCCCGTGTTCACAATTTATTTAAACGAGCTTTAAAATACGCTTAAAAATTAATGATAGGATTAAGAAAAAGATAAAGTTTTATCAATACAGCTTTATCAAAAAAATATCCGGGAGGGTAAAAATTATGTACAACAGATTCGTTCTCAATGAAACTTCATATCACGGCGCGGGCGCAGTCAAGGCGGTTGCCGAGGAAATCACCGCAAGAGGTTTCAAGAAAGCTTTCGTCGCATCCGACCCCGACCTCATCAAGTTCGGCGTATCGAAGAAAGTCACAGATGTTCTGGACGACGCTGGCATCGCATACGAGATGTTCAGCGAGATCAAGCCCAACCCGACCATTCAGAACGTTCAGTCCGGCGTTGAGGCATTTAAGGCGAGCGGCGCAGACTGCATCGTAGCTATCGGCGGCGGCTCCTCGATGGACACCGCAAAGGCTATCGGCATAATCATCAAGAACCCCGAGTTCGCCGATGTCAGAAGCCTTGAGGGTGTTGCGCCGACAAAGAACAAGTGCGTTCCGATAATCGCCGTCCCGACCACGGCGGGAACTGCAGCAGAAGTCACGATAAACTATGTTATCACCGACGCCGAAAAGAACCGCAAGATGGTCTGCGTAGATGTTCACGACATTCCGGTGGTCGCCGTTGTCGATCCCGACATGATGTCCTCCATGCCCAAAGGACTGACCGCCGCAACAGGCATGGACGCTCTGACCCACGCTATCGAGGGCTACATCACCAAGGGCGCATGGGCAATGAGCGATATGTTCCATCTCAAGGCAATCGAAATCATCTCGAAGTCGCTTCGCGGCGCAGTTGACAACACCCCCGAGGGACGCGAGGGCATGGCTCTCGGTCAGTATGTCGCAGGCATGGGCTTCTCGAACGTCGGTCTCGGCATAGTACACTCGATGGCTCACCCGCTCGGCGCGCTCTATGACACCCCTCACGGCGTGGCAAACGCTATCATCCTGCCGACCGTCATGGAATACAACGCACCCGCGACCGGCGAGAAATACCGCGACATCGCGAAGGCTATGGGCGTTGAGGGCACGGAGAACATGAGCGTTGACGAATACCGCAAGGCGGCTGTTGACGCAGTCAGACAGCTTGCAAAGGATGTCGGAATCCCCGCCGACCTCAAGGAAATCGTCAAGCCCGAGGATGTCGAGTTCCTTGCGCAGTCCGCATATGACGACGCCTGCCGCCCCGGCAACCCGCGCGACACAAGCGTTGCGGAGCTTGCAGAGCTCTACAGATCGCTGATGTAAAAAGAAATAAATAAATCCGCCGCCTTGTCCGAAATAAAAACCGGGCGAAGCGGCGGATTATTTACACTGTAAAAGGCGTTTAATAAATAAAAAATAAAGGTCATAATCCGCGTTATTATCCGTGAATTATGACCTTTTTATTTTTGCTCTTCGGTCTGCGCTAAATGCGGCAGTCCCTACTTGTTAGCCTTTGTAGTTCATACCCAGCTCAATAGCTTCGACATTCTTGGGAACAAGATGCTGCTTTCTTGCGGGGACGACCTTGGCTATTGCTTTCGACATGGTGTCGAGGTTGCAGAAGCCGGTCTGCTCCATGAGCTTGCCGATAAGAATGATGTTTGCAAGACCCTTGAGTCCGTGCTCCTCCGCGAGCTTAGTGGCGGGAACGAGGCAGACGGTGATATCGTCTCTCTTGACCTCGCGCTCGACGAGCGTGCTGTCAAGAATAACTATTCCGCCGGGAACGACGCTGTCGATGAACTTGTCATAAGACGGGCCGTTCATCGCAACGAACACATTCGGAGTGACAACGAGGGGCGAGCAGATGGGATCGGAGGAGATGCAGACGCTGCAGTTTGCCGTGCCGCCTCTCATCTCGGGGCCGTAGGACGGAAGCCATGAAACTTCCTTGCCGTCGGTGAGTCCCGCATAGGCGATGACCTTGCCCATGAAAAGTATACCCTGACCGCCGAATCCGGCGAGAAGTGCGTTCATATCCTTCATTTTGCTTCCTCCTCTGCTGTCTTGTCCTTATAAACGCCGAGCGGATAATAAGGAAGCATATTCTCTCTGAGCCAGCCGAGCGCATCGACGGGCGAGAGTCCCCAGTTGGTGGGGCAAGCCGAGATAACTTCAACTATCGAGAAGCCCTTGCCGGCGATCTGAGTCTCGAAAGCCTTTTTGATAGCCTTCTTCGCTCTGTTTATATTCTTGACGCAGTCGACCGAAACGCGCTCCGCATAGGCGGTGCCGTCGAGGGTGGAGAGCATCTCGCAGACTCTGACGGGATAGCCGGCGGTCTTAATATCTCTGCCGTAAGGCGTGGTCTGAGTGACCTGTCCGGGCAGCGAGGTGGGAGCCATCTGACCGCCTGTCATGCCGTAAATCGCGTTGTTGACGAAGATAACCGTGATGTTCTCGCCGCGGGTCGCGGAGTGAACGGTTTCGGCGGTACCGATAGCGGCGAGGTCGCCGTCGCCCTGATAGGTGAACACAACGTCCTCGGGCTTTGCGCGCTTAACGCCTGTTGCAACAGCCGGGGCGCGTCCGTGGGGAGCCTCTATCATATCACAGCCGAAATAATTATATGCCATAACGGCGCAGCCGACGGGCGCGATGCCGACGGTCTTGCCCTCTATACCGAGCTCGTCAATGCACTCCGCAACAAGGCGGTGGATTATACCGTGAGTGCAGCCGGGGCAATAATGGGTAGGCACATCAAGAAGCGCCTTGGGTCTCTGAAATACGATTGCCATTATTTTTCGCCTCCTGCAAGTTTTTTGATATTTTCAAGGACTTCGGCGGGGGTCGGGATTATTCCGCCGGTGCGTCCGAAGAATTCAACAGGTCTGCTGCAGTCGATAGCGAGCTTGACATCGTCAATCATCTGACCCATGCTCATCTCGACGCAGAGGAAAGCCTTTGCGTGCTCCGCAGCGTCGCGCATAGCCTGCTTCGGGAACGGCCAGAGGGTTATCGGGCGGATAAGTCCAGCCTTTATGCCCTGCTCTCTCGCTTCGCGAACAGCTGCCTTTGCGACACGCGCCGATGCGCCGTAAGCGACGACGACGTACTCGGCATCGTCAACCATATAGCTCTCGCTCATGGGCTCCTTCTCTTCGATAACCGCATATCTTGCGAAACGCTCTCTGACGAGGCGCTCGAGGTCTGCCGCCTGTAGATAGAGAGAATTGACTATATTATGCTTGCGTCCGCCGTTGTGGCCGCATGCCGCCCAAGGCTTCTCGACGCTCGAACCGCCGCTGCCCTCGCCTATTTCGACGGGCTCCATCATCTGACCGAGCATACCGTCGGCAAGGATCATCGCGGGCATACGATACTCATCAGCCTTGTCAAATGCTCTGCCAACAAGATCGACCATCTCCTGAACGGAGCTGGGAGCGAAAACAAGAATATGCAGATCGCCGTGGCCGGGCGCTCTTGTCGCCTGCCAATAATCCGACTGAGAGGGCTGGATTCCGCCGAGTCCGGGGCCGCCGCGCTGGACGTTGATAATGACCGCCGGAAGATCCGAACCTGCCATATAAGATATACCCTCAGTCTTGAGGCTGATTCCGGGCGAGGACGAGGAAGTCATCGCGCGGACACCTGCGGATGCCGCACCGAGGACCATATTGACGGCGGCGATTTCGCTCTCCGCCTGAAGATATGTACCGCCTATTTTAGGCATGACCTTTGACATATATGCCGCAAGCTCTGTCTGCGGGGTGATGGGATAGCCGAAGAAGTGGCGGCAGCCGGCACGGATAGCGGCTTCTGCCAGAGCTTCGTTGCCTTTCATAAGAACTCTTTCTGACACTTTCAACACCTCTTCTTTCTTTATCTCTCAACAGTTATTGCACAATCAGGACACATAATAGCGCACGCCGCACATCCGATGCACTCGTCGGGGTTTGTGACGCACGCAGGATGATAACCCTTTAGGTTCAGCTTATCCTTAGCAAGGCTGATAATATGCTTCGGACATGCCGTCGTGCAAAGCTCACAGCCCTTGCAGGTGTTTTCATTGATCGTGACTTTTGCCATATCTGTTCCTCCTAATCAAGAATACCGAACTTATATATCCGCCGCTTCGCCTCGGAAGCGGTATCGGTCAAAAAATTTTTACCACGGGAGCTTCACGAGCACATCGACGGGATAGAGATTGTCAATCTTTCCCTCGAGCTCGCCCGCGACACTCTTCGGTGCCGTCGTATATATCAGCGGCAGACCAGCAAGCTCAGCCGTTTTCTCGGCATAAGGGACGGACGAAAGAATGTCCTGCGCAGTCGTCTGCGCCCCCAAGTGCGAGTTGTTGACTAACCCAGTCGCTTTCAGACGGCACGCCGCCTCTATCTCCCCAAGCAGCCCGACTGCCTCATCGGGGCTTGAAATAAATTTGCGGAATTTGTTGACGACGCAGAGCATATCATAGCCCGACTCGTTGAGCTGGCGCGAAAAGCGTCCGAGCGCGGTAGCGCCCGCATCGTCGCCGCCGACATCGACTATCACTCTGCCCATGCTCTCCTCAAAAATCGAGAACATCCTCGCCGTCAGCGCGGGTGCGTCGAGGGTAGTGCCCTCAAGATTCTGGGCAATAACATTGACTCCCGCCGCTTCAAGCTCGTCCTTGTAGTCCGCGGTGCGGAAATAGGGATTGACTATATCGAGATCGACGAGCGTTATCTTCTCGCCGCGCTTCGCCGCGTTGACTGCGAGGTTGAGCGCGAAATTCGTTTTCCCGCTGCCGTAATGACCGCAGACGAGCGTTATGCGTTTCATCGATCTGCCTCCCTTCGGTTATAAAAATAATTATACCACTCTTTGCCCCGCGGTACAATATATTTTCCGTCTGCGCGGATAGAAAAGATATTGCAGCGCGCGGCGCGTTTTGTGCAAAATTTATGCAAAAGCATACGCGCGGGGATAAAAATATCCGGCTCCTGCCAAACGGCAGAAACCGGATAGTGAAATCAAAACTGATTATTCAGCCTCGGTCTCCTCAGCCTCGTCCTCTGCGGCGGGCTCAAGCAGAGCTCTGATCGAAAGGCTGACGCGCTTCTTGTCGAAGTCGATGCCGATGATCTTCGCCTGAACCTTGTCGCCGACCTTGAGAACGTCGGAGGGCTTCTCGATGCGGCGATCCGCTATCTGAGAAATGTGGATAAGACCGTCAATGCCGGGGATAACTCTTGCGAATGCACCGAAATCGGTAAGGCTGACTATCTCAGCGTCGATAACGGTTCCCTCGGGATAGTTCTTGCGAAGGATCTCCCACGGATTGTCCTCGTCTTTTCTGTAGCCCAGAGAAATCTTTTTCTTCTCGGGATCGAGAGCCTTTATGTAGACATCGATAACGTCGCCGACCTTCAGGACATCCGACGGATGCTTGATGCGCTTCCAGGAAAGCTCGGAGATGTGAACCATTCCGTCCACGCCGCCGATGTCGACGAATGCGCCGTAGTTGGTAAGAGACTTGACGGTGCCGGTATACTTCTGACCGACCTCAGCCTGTGCCCAGAAAGCTTCCTCAGCGGCCTTTCTCTCCTCCTTGAGGACGGCACGGATGGAGCCGACAGCTCTTCTCTTGTAGTTGTTGACCTCGATGATGCGGAACTTGACGTTCTTTCTCAGAAGGCTGTCAAGAGACTCACTGCGCGATGCGGTTGCAAGAGAACCGGGGATGAAAACGCGAACGCCGTCGGTAACAGCGATAACGCCGCCCTTGACAACATCGGTGACAACGCCTTCGAAAACCTTATCGGTCTCAGCCGCGTCAGCGATATCGCGCCATGCCTGCATAGCGTCATAACGACGCTTGGAAAGCATAACGGTGCCCTCTGCATCGTTGGTCTTCATGATGATAAGACCGATCTCGTCGCCTATCTTGAGCTCCTTCTTCGGGTCAGCGGCAGGATCTGCGCTGTACTCGTCCATGGGGACATAGCCGGCATGCTTTCTGCCGATGTCGACCTGGATCTCTGTGGGCGAGAAGCCCATGACGATACCGGTGACCTTCTGGTCGTTGTTCATGCTGTTGAGAGACTCCTCAAGAGCCTTGGAGAAGTCCTGCTCGTCTGCTTCTTCGGAAGGCACCTCCTCCGCCGGCTGTGCGGAAGCTGCGCTCTCCTCGAGCTCACCGGCAGCCGCCTCAGCGACATCGGTCTTACGCTCGACTGCGCCTTCCTCAAGCTCTTTGGATTGTTCGTTAAGAATTTCGGACATGTTACAAAGTACCTCCTTTATTATGCACGCAGGGGTTGATGCCCCTGCAGTAACGCCGACAACATCGCAGGCGGAGAAATCGATATTTTTAACATCCGCTGCGCGCTCCACAAGATAAGTCGTGCAGTTTTTTTCGCACACTCCCTTGAGCTTTGCCGTGTTGGAACTCTGCGAGCCGCCGATGATGATCATCATATCGACGCGCTGCGACAGCTCGGAAGCCTCTTTCTGCCTATCCTGCGTAGCATTACATATTGTATCAAAAACATTTGCATTTGTACATAGTATTTTTATTATTTTTAGGGATTCCTGCCATTCTTTTACGCTGAAAGTGGTCTGTGAGACGACCGTTATTTTCTTCTCGGAATATTCCGGATGATTTTCGAAAATTTTACGGAGTTCTTCGGCGTTGCGGAAAGTGAAGCACTCGCCGCGGCAGTGACCCATAATGCCGATGACCTCGGGATGACCGCTGTCTCCGGCGATGAGCACGGGGATATCGGGCGATGAATTCTTGCCGACTATCCTGTGTATTTTCTTGACGAACGGGCAGGTAACGTCGCAGATATCGGCGCCCGTAGCCTCAAGGCTGCGATAGACGCTCGCGCCGACTCCGTGGGTGCGGACGACGACGGTAGTATCGGCGGACGCTTCTATGGGCGAGTTTATCACCCGAACGCCCTTTTTCTCAAGATCTTCTATAACGACCGGGTTATGTATCAGGGGACCGAAAGTAGCGACTTTTTTTCCGCTGTCAACGAGCTTATATGTCATCTCGACCGCGCGGTTGACCCCGAAGCAGAAGCCCGCCGTTTTTGCAACCTCAATCCTTTTCATGGCCCTTTTCAAGCAGCTCCCCTATCTTGCCCATGACAAGTCTGGAAGCGTCCTTTATCTCACTCATATTTGATTCGTCCGTAAGTCCGAGCTCCTCATAGGGAATGACCTCGCCGAAGCGGACGGTTATCTTCTTGCGGAACTTGCTCTTGCCCTCAAAATAAATGCATGCGGGCAGAACATCGGCATGGGTGGCCTTGGCAATAAGCGCGATGCCTGCTTTGGGCGGCAGCATCTTGCCGTCGGGATCCTTCGAGCGCGTGCCCTCGGGGAATATGCCGAGAACCTTGCCCTCTTCGACAAGGCGGATAGCATAGTTGAGCGAGCGCTGGTCGCCCGTTCCGCGGCTTATCGGGAACGCATTCAGGTGACGCAGCATCCACGAAGCGAGCTTATTGAGATTGAACAGCTCGAGCTTCGCCATGTAGTGGATCTTGCGGACTCTCGCCGCGGCAATGAGACCGGGATCGTATGAGTTGCGATGGTTCGAGGCAATTATAAGACTGCCCGTTTTCGGCACGTTTTCGCGTCCGATATACTGCGTCTTGAAGACAATCTTTGCGAGCGGATGAAACATCCAAACGAAAACGTCATAAAATTTTCTGTCTCTGGTATCGTTGTAGTTAAACGCTTTACCTTTAATCTTCGGTTCCATCAAAGATTCTCCTTAATAACATTTTTTATTTTCTCTATCGACTCGTCGAGCGAAAGCTCCGTCGTATCGACCGTTATGGCGTCGGGCGCGGCTCTGAGCGGAGCGATAGCCCGATTGGAATCATTATAATCCCTTTGCTTCATTTCTGCAAGCACATTTTCGTATTCGACCTTTTCGCCCTTTTCTATGAGTTCTTTATAGCGGCGGCGCGCACGTTCCTCGGCGGAAGCGGTGAGGAATATCTTGACCTGCGCGTGGGGCAGAACAACGGTTCCGATATCGCGCCCGTCCATGACGCAGTCGTTTTTGGCGGCGATATCCTGCTGGAGACCGAAAAGGAACTCGCGGACTGCGGGCACCGCCGAGACTTTCGAGGCCGCCATTGACGCTTCGGGAGTTCTGATAAACGCCGAAACATTCTCGCCGTTTAAAAACACTGCCTGCTCGCCGTTTTCATATTTGAGTTCAACGGATATACCCTTGACGCTCTCGGCAATAGCCTCGGGGTTTTCAAGGTCGACTCCGCGGCGCAGTGCGTTGAGTCCGACGGTGCGGTAAAGCGCGCCGGTATCGACATAGATAAAGCCGAGCGCCTGAGCCGCGCGGCGTGATATTGTGCTCTTGCCCGCTCCTGCGGGGCCGTCGATTGCAACATTTATTGACATAGAGATTTTCCTTTCGTGCTTTCTTTATTGAGCCGCACTCTCTCCGGCAAGATGTCCGGTCGAGAACGCTATCTGCAAATTGAATCCGCCCGTGTAGGCATCGACATCTATAACTTCGCCCGCAAAATACAGACCGTCTATGAGCTTCGACCGCATCGTTTTCGGGTCTATCTCCGAGGTCTTTACGCCGCCGGAGGTGACAACCGCCTCTTCGATCGGGCGAAAGTCAGTTACCGTAACAGTGAAATGCTTGAGCAGATAAACGAGCTTCGCGCGCTGTTCGCGGGTGACGGAATTGACCTTTGTGTCCATGGGTATGCCCGAGAGAGAGACTATGACGGGCACGAGCTTTTTGGGAAGCAGGAAGTTGAGCGCATTTATAAAATTGCGGTTGTTGTTCTCGCTGAAATCGCGCAGGACGCGCGCATCGAGCTGCTGCTCCGAAAGCGCGGGTTTGAGGTCGATAACAATTTTATATCTCCCCCGTTCCATCTGACGCATATGCGAGCTCGCGGAGAGTATCATCGGGCCCGACACGCCGAAATGAGTAAACAGCATCTCGCCAAAATCGGAATAGATGTGCTTTCCCGTTTTTGTGTCCTCAACAGTTATTGAAACATTTCTCAGCGACAGCCCCTGAAGCCGCGAGCAGAAGCCCTCGTGCGCTTCGAGCGGAACGAGCGACGGCTTTATCGGGGTCACGGTGTGCCCCGCCTGTTTTGCGAGTTCATATCCGTCGCCTGTTGAGCCCGTCTGGGGATAAGACCTGCCGCCGGTGGCGACTATCACCCTGTCGGCATATATCCGCTCGCCGGAGTAGAGTATCGCGCCGCGAACTTTACCGGATTCGATTATGAGTTCCTTTGCCCTGCCTGTCACTATATCAACGCCCGCGTGCTTCGCCGCGAAGAAAAGCGCGTCGACTATATCGGAAGCTCTGTCCGACTCGGGAAAAACGCGGTTGCCGCGCTCGGTCTTGAGCGGCACGTGCTGGGATTCAAAGAAATTCATTGTATCTGCGGGCATGAAGCGCGAAAACGCGCTGTAAAGAAATCTGCCGTTGACCGGCACAGCCGAGATAAGGGCGTTGAGATCGGCGCAGTCATTCGTGACGTTGCACCTGCCCTTTCCCGTTATCATTATTTTTCGGCCGACTTTTTCGTTGCGTTCAAGCAGAACGACTTTGCCGCCTTTTTTTGCCGCGGTAACGGCTGCCATAAGCCCCGCCGCTCCGCCGCCTATTACAAGCACTTCAGGCATAATTTACCTCTTTTTGAAAAATTTACTCGTCCTCGTGGGTCTGGTATATCTGATACTCGTCCCAGATATTTTCGAGCGAGCTGAGATTGCTGTAGACCTCGCCGCTCTTTTCGCTCGCCGCCGCCGCTATCAGCGCGTTGATAAGGCTCAGCGGAGCAACGAGGGAATCGACAAACGAAACCATGCTGCTGCGCGCGAGGAGAAGATGGGTCGCAAACTGCGCTATAGGTGAATTCTCGCTGTCGGTGACGGAGATAACCGTCGCTCCCCTGTCGGATATAAAGCGCAGCATATTTATCGTCTGCTTTGAATATCTCGGGAAGCTTATCGCGATGCAGACATCGTCCTTGTTGATTCTGAACGCCTGGTCAAACGCCTCGCCCGTTCCGGCGGGTTCGATAAGGGTCACGCTGTCATAGACAAAATTGAGATAGAACGCCGCAAAGCTTGCAAGCGACGCCGCACTGCGCACGCCGAGGACATAGATATGCTTCGCGCGGTTTATCGCCTCGACGCTCGCGTTGAACGCCTCGCGCGAAATGCTCTCGCGGGTCGCCTTTATCGTATCGATATCGGAAGAAAACGCGTGTTCGAGCATATCTTCGCCGCCCGCTGCCTCCATGCGTTGGACGCTCGTCAGTCTGCTCTTGACTACCTCCTGCAGGGTCTTCTGAAGCTGAGGATAGCCCGAAAAGCCGAGCTCGGACGCGAATCTGACGACAGTCGACTCGCTCACGCCGACCGCGTCGCCGAGCTTCGCCGCGGTCATGAACGCCGCCTTGTCGTAGTTTTCGGTTATGTAGTCGGTTATCCGCTTATGTCCCTTGGACATGGAAGAGTAACAGCCCTCTATTTTTGAAAGCAGCTGTTTTGTCATATTGGATATTCACCTTATTCCGTTTACATATGTAACATGATTTTAGCATACAGCCACATGAAAATGCAAGACGGCAGAGCAAAAATTGCAGGGTTTCCTGCATTTTCTTAAAAGCATTGACTTAAAGCCCGATTTTTTTTATAATCTATTAGTCTATTACTTCTTAAATAAGGAGCTAAAAAATGAAGGATTCATCATTTCTCTGGTATGACAAGCCCGCCTCCGTCTGGACTCAGGCGCTGCCAATCGGCAACGGAACGCTCGGCGGCATGATATACGGCAAAGTAGAGGAAGAGACCGTCTCTTTGAACCACGACGAGCTTTGGACGGGGCACCCGAAGAACACTATACGCCCCGGTTCGCTCGAAGCTTTTCAGAAAGCCCGCGCACTCGCGCTCGACGGAAAGCTGCGCGAGTCGCAGGATATTATAGAATCCGACTTCATGAGCACATGGAGCCAGGCATACCTGCCCCTGGGCGACCTCGTTCTGACATTCGACGGCTCCGACCGCAAGTCAGATTATATCCGCTCGCTCGATCTTGACACGGCGATCGCCTCGGTCAGCTACAGGCAGGGCAAGCGCATCATGCGCCGCGAGCTGTTTGCGTCGCATCCCGATAAAGTTATCGCAGTCCGCCTCATCTGCGAAAACGGCAAGTTTGATGTCACGGCAAGCCTCAAATGCCAGCTTCATCACAAAGTCAAGTCGCAGAGCGGTCTGCTCGTCATGAGCGGCGAAGCGCCGAGCGAGCACAACACGAATGGTCAGTCGGATAAGCAGAGCTATTCGAAAGTCGACAGCGAGCGCGGTATGCTCTTCACCTGCGCCGTGAAAGCCGATACGGACGGCAAAAAGCATATAAGCGGCAAGGGAATAGAGATAACCGGCGCGACGGTCGTCACGCTCTATCTCACCGCAGAGACGAGCTTCAACGGCTGGCAGAACAACGCTTTCACAAACGGCAAGCCGCACCTTGAGCCCTGCATCGAGAGACTCTCGAAGAATTTCGATTACGAAGCGGTCAAATCCGCGCACATCGCCGACTACCGCGCGCTCTATTCGAGAGTTGAGCTTGACATAGGCTCGAACGGCAAAGACAACATACCGACCGGCAAGCGTCTGCGCAATTTCAAGAAAGACAAGAATGACATCGCTCTCTACACCCTGCTGTTCAACTTCGGACGCTATCTCGCGATATCCTCGTCGCGCCCCGGCTCGCAGCCATCGACGCTTCAGGGCATCTGGAACGAGAAGCTCTGCCCGCCGTGGCACTCAAACTACACTGTAAACATAAACACCGAGATGAACTACTGGCCCGTTCTCCCCTGCGATATGCCGGAGGTCAACGAGCCGCTGATAGAGATGGTGCGAGATCTGTCCGTCGCGGGCGAGCGCACGGCAAAAGAGATGTACGGCATGCACGGCTTTGTCGCGCATCACAATGTTGACATCTGGAGAATGACGACCCCCGTCGGCGGATGCGCCGTATGGGCATTCTGGCCGATGTCGCCCGGCTGGTTCTGCGAGCATATTTTTGCCCACTACGAATACACCATGGACGAAAAATATCTGCGCGAGACCGCCTATCCGATAATGAAAAAGAGCGCGGAATTCTACTGCGACTATCTCGTCGAGGACAAGGACGGCTATCTCATCGCCGCGCCCTCGACCTCGCCCGAGAACAACTTCGTCCTAAACGGCAGCAGCTGCGCCGTTTCGCAGACGACGACAATGACGATGAGCATAATCCGCGAGCTGTTTGAAAACTGCATCAAAGCTTCCGACATCCTCGGCGAGGACAAGGAGTTTGCAGGAATCCTCAAAGGCAAGCTCGACCGCATGCTGCCGTTCAGAATCGGCAAAAAAGGTCAGCTTCTCGAGTGGTACAACGAAGAGAAAGAATCGGAGATACACCACCGCCACTGCTCGATGCTCTACGGTCTGCACCCCGCGCATCTGATAACTTCTTACGGCACGCCCGAGCTTGCGGACGCTTGCAGACGCTCGCTCGAAATAAGAGGCGACGACGGCACGGGCTGGAGCCTCGGCTGGAAGATAAACTTCTGGGCGCGTCTGCGCGACGGCAACCACGCATTGAAGCTATTCGATCAGCAGCTGAGGTTCAAGGCTTCGACCGGCATGAACTACTCCCACGGCGGCGGCACATACGAAAATCTCTTTGACGCGCACCCGCCTTTCCAGATAGACGGAAACTTCGGCGCGGTCAGCGGAGTCTGCGAGATGCTGCTCGACTGCTTTGACGGAAAGATTTATCTTCTGCCCGCTCTCCCCGATAAGTGGAGCGAAGGCAGCGTTCGCGGTCTGCTCGCAAAGGGAAACATAAAGGTCGATATGACATGGAGCGGCGGCAAGCTCACCTCGTATTCCCTCACCGGCAATGGCGAGGCGCACATTGTATACGGCGGCCAAGAGACAGTTCACAGGCTCGACGGCGGCACGCTGACAGTTGAGCTTTAAGGAGTTATAAAATGAAATTCGACCTCTATGATTTTGACAAGACCGTTTTCCCCGTTGACTCGGAGAGCGTGTTCTATCTCTTCTGCCTTGTCAGGCACCCGTGGCTGATAGTCATTCTTCCCTATCAGCTCGTCTGCCTCGCCTGCTTCTTTTTAAAGATAGGCGGCGACAAGATGAAGGGCAGATTCTTCTGCTTCCTGCGCTTTGTGAACACGGAAAAGATGGTCAAAAAGTTCTGGGAGAAGAACGAAAAGAGAATATATCCGTTCTTCCGCCCGGAGAACCGCGATCTCCCCGCAGTCGTATGCTCGGCGTCGCCCGAATTTCTGCTGCGCCCGATATGCGAAAAATACAAGGTGCACACACTCATCGCCACGCGCCTTGACCCGCACACGGGCAGAATGACCGGGCTCAACTGCAAGGACGGTGAAAAGGTTATAAGAATAAACGAGGCGATGCCCGGCGCGAAATTTGAGAAAGTGTTTTCGGACTCTCTCAAAAGCGACGCGCCGATATTCGCGCTCGGAGAGATAAACTATCACGCAGTGAGGGGTAAACTGACGCGCATAAAATAAGTTTCAACACACTGGAGATGTAAAAATGATAATAGACAGCCACGCACATATATACCCTGACAAGCTCGCCAGAAAGGCGGCGCGCAGCATCGGCGATTTCTACGACATCGACATGGACCTCGACGGCACGGTCGACATGCTTCTCAAGGTCGGCGACGAAGCGGGAGTTGACAAATTTCTTGTTCACTCGGTCGCGACGACACCGCACCAGGTGCGCTCAATAAATTCATTCATTGCAAAGAGCGTATCGGAGCACCCCGACCGATTCATCGGCTTTGCGACGCTCCACCCCGGATGCGGCGACGAGATACCGGAAATCGTTGACGAAGCGATAGAGCTCGGACTCTCGGGAATAAAGCTGCACCCCGATTTTCAGGAGTTCGACATAGACGCGCCTGAAGCTATGCGCATGTACGAAGTGCTCGAGGGCAGACTGCCGATACTCTTCCACACCGGCGACTACCGCACGCAATATTCAAAGCCGACGAAGCTAATAAAAGTCCTCGAAAAGTTCCCGAAGCTCGACATAATCGCAGCGCATTTCGGCGCATGGTCGGAATGGGGCTACGGCTCAAAAGAGCTTTCTGAAGCGGGAGTATATGTTGACTCATCGAGCAGTTTCTATGCGATGAGTCCGGAGAGGATAATGGAGATGATTCACATCTTCGGCACGGACAAAATTTTCTTCGGCTCGGACTACCCGATGTGGAACGTCAAGAAGGAGCTTGAAACATTTATGTCCCTGCCGCTGAGCGACGAGGACAGAGAGAAAATACTCCACAAGAACCTCGAAGGTCTGCTGGCGAAGTACAAGAAATAAAGCACGAGCAATAATATAAAAACCAGCCGCAAGTTTTTTACGCTTACGGCTGGTTTTTTTGATTTTGATTATTCGACGTAGTCCCTGAGCTTCTTGCTTCTCGTCGGGTGACGGAGCTTGCGCAGAGCCTTTGCCTCGATCTGGCGGATACGTTCACGGGTGACGTTGAACTCCTTGCCGACTTCCTCGAGGGTGTGAGGATGGCCGTCGGTGAGTCCGAAGCGCATCGAGAGCACTCGCTCCTCACGGGGAGTGAGGGTCTTGAGCACATGGGCAAGCTCCTCCTTGAGCAGGGTCGCCGAAGCGGCGTCTGCCGGGGCGGGAGCATCGTCATCGGGGATGAAGTCGCCGAGATGGCTGTCCTCCTCCTCGCCGATGGGGGTCTCAAGGGAGACAGGCTCCTGAGCCACACGCATTATCTCGCGCACCTTGTCAACGGACATATCGAGTACCTCGGCGATTTCCTCCGCCGTGGGGTCTCTGCCGTTCTTGTGCAGCAGCTGGCTGTTGGTCTTCTTGACCTTGTTTATGGTCTCGACCATGTGAACGGGGATTCTTATCGTCCTCGCCTGGTCGGCTATGGCGCGGGTTATCGCCTGCCTTATCCACCATGTGGCGTAGGTCGAGAATTTGAATCCCTTTGTGTAATCGAACTTGTCAACAGCCTTGATAAGTCCGAGGTTGCCCTCCTGAATAAGATCGAGGAACTGCATGCCCCTGCCGACATAGCGCTTTGCGATGCTGACGACGAGCCTGAGGTTCGCCTCGGTCAGTCTGCGCTTTGCGGCGGGGTCGTTGTCGCCGATTCTGATGGCGAGCTCGATCTCCTCCTCGGGGGTGAGCAGCGGAACCTTGCCTATCTCCTTGAGATAGACCTTGACGGGGTCGTCGATAGTGATATTCTTGTCATCAGTGACCCCCGCGGTGTCAGCGGTCGACTTGGGCGTCTCGCCCAGATCGAAGTTGACATCGTCCACATCCAGCATCGACAGGTCGTCGATTATCTCGATATTCTGCGCCTCGATAGACTCATAGAGCTTATCAAGATCCTCGATATCAAGATCCATGTCGACTATTACCGTGTCGATCTCCTGGGTGGTCAGTTTGCCTGCGGCTTTACCCTTTTCGATAAGGGCTTTCACCGCCGGTCTTTTTTCGATACCATCCATTACTTCTCTGTCTCCTTCTCTTTATGTTGCATATTGAGTCGGTCTTTTATGTCATGACCCAAAACAGAATATCAATCCTGTTTATCGGGTCTGAACAGCTTTGCGAAATCGTCGTCGCTCAGTTCGGAGGCTTTTATGCTCTCCGGCTTATTTTTTTCCTCTTTGAGTATTTTTATACAGTCGGCGCACTCTTCGACGGTGTTGCTCAGCTGAGCCGCAGAACGGAATATGCGCTCGACCTCGTCCATCTCATCGGGAGTGAACGCGGACGAGAGGAAATACGGTTCGGTGTTGCCGCCCTCGTCAAGGCGCGAAAGGATGACTGAAAAGATGCGTCTGTTGAGCGCGGTAACAAAATAATCCGCAGACAGCTCGTCCTTGAGCTTGTTATAGAAATCCGGGTTCCGCATGAGCGAGGCTATCAGCGTCTCCTCCGCCTTTGCGGCGCGCAGATGCTGGGAGCGCTCCGGGTTCTTTGTGTTCTGTCCGTTTATCAGCAGGCGCTTCTGATCCTGCTCGCGCTGAGCCATGCGGCGTTTTCTGAGCCCCTCGCGCTTATATTTCACCTGCGATTCGATAGCGAGCTTGTCCACGCCGAGCTCATTCGCAAGGCGCGAGGCATAGACATCGACTTCGACGGGGCTCGGTATCCCCGCGAGCACCTCCGTCGCCGCGGAAAGATATTTCACCTTTCCGTCGTCGGTGGACAGGTCGATTCCCTGGCGCGCTCGAAGGAGTCTGTACTCAGTGTCGTTCGCCGCGCCGTTTATGATATCGCGGAAGCGCTGAGCGCCGTATTTTTTGATTATCTCGTCGGGATCCTTGCCGCCGGTCAGACGCAGAACTTTTATCTCCATGCCCGTGGTGCCGAATATTCCGAGCGCGCGGGCGGTAGCCTTCTGACCCGCCTCATCGGCGTCATACGAGAGGATTATCTCATCCGCATAGCGTGAGAGCAGATTCGCCTGCTCTTTTGTCAGCGCGGTACCGAGGCAGGCGACGGCATTTGTGAAGCCCGCCTGATGTAGGGCTATGACATCCATATAGCCCTCGGCGATAATGAGTTTGCCGTCGTTTCCGTTCTTTGCAAAATTCAGTGCAAAGACGCCGTTGCTCTTTTTATAAACGAGCGTGTCCGAAGTGTTTATGTATTTCGGCTTCGAGTCGTCGAGCACTCTGCCGCCGAACGCTATGACATTGCCGCGCGGGTCGATTATCGGAAACATCACGCGGTTGCGGAAGTTGTCGTAATAAGATACTTTTCCGCTTTTGTCGCTGCGGCGCAGGAGATTCGCACTCTCGAGCAAAATATCGTCAAAGCCCTGTTCATTGAGGTGATTTTTAAGCGCGCGCCAATCGTCCGGGGCAAAGCCCAAGCCGAAGTGGCGGATGGTCTCCATAGTCAGCCCGCGGTCAAGGAAATAGTTGAGGGCATGTCTGCCTCTGTCGGTAAAGAGCTGAGAGTGAAAAAACTTCGCCGCCGCGCGGTTCGCCGCAAGAACGGCGGTGCGTTTTTTTGCCAGAGTATCATCGTATCCGTCCTCCGGCAGAGCCATTCCCGCTCTGTCCGCAAGCTGCTTGACCGCCTCCATATAGTCGAGATTTTCCATTCGGCGCACGAAAGTTATCACATCGCCGCCGACTCCGCAGCCGAAGCAATAGAAGCTACCGTTTTCGGGATAAACAGTAAACGACGGGGTCTTTTCGTTGTGGAACGGGCAGAGTCCGACAAGGTTCTTGCCCCTTCGGCGCAGGTTGACATAGGGAGAAATAACGCTCTCTATATCCGTATTTGCGCGCAGCTGTTCGAGAAAACTGTCGCTGAGTCTCATCCGTTCTCACCCCTTTCAATAATATATACGCAAAAAATCCTGTTTTCCCTACAAAGTTATCAAAAAATTTAAAAATTTTTGCGCTCGGCTTTGCATCAGATAAGTCGGCGTTAAACAAAGCGACGGCGAAAAGCGCCTTTGCACTCTCCGCCGCCGCTGCAATTTTCAATTCCTTTTTTGAAAAGTTCACTTCGTTTTTCCGTCGTTCGTCTCGAGGAGCGTATTCTCCCTGAAAAACAGCGAGATGCACCAGATGCCTGCGAGCGCCACGAGCGTATATATGATCCTCGCGACTATCGATCCCTGGCCGCCGCATATCCACGCGACGATATCGAATTTGAACAGGCCTATGCTGCCCCAGTTGAGCGCGCCGATTATTACTAAAATAAGCGATATTCTGTCGATCATTTTTCTCACTCCTTTTGCGATTAGTATCGCCGGAGCGTCGGTTTTTATTCGCTCATAAACGAAATTTTGCAGTCCGAAAAATATTTACTTTTATGAACCTTGTCATTTTTGTCACAGGAGTTTGACATTTTTGTAACAATGCTAAAAAATGTATAAAACCGTCTTTTTAAAAAATTGAAAGTCGACGGTATTTTTATAATACGTAATTTTACCTTTTGATTGATACGATAAGCTTTTATATGTAATAATACAGGAGGGATCTTTGATGAAAGCGAAAATCGTTAAACGCACACTGAGCCTGATAACAGTTCTGGCGCTCATATTCACACTCGCCGCACAGGGAGTGAGCGCGATCGGGTCGATTGATGTCAACAAATACCCCTATGTATATGTCCACGGCCTTTTCGGCTGGGGCGCAGACGAGGGAATCGACGACACGCTCCCCTACTGGGGCTCGGCATCATGCTCGCTCATGGACGAGCTGAACAAGCTTCACTATGAAAGCTATGCCGCATCCGTCGGCCCGATGTCGAGCAACTGGGACAGAGTATGCGAGCTCTACGCACAGATAACCGGCACTCGCGTTGACTACGGCAAGGCGCACTCCGAGAAATTCAACCACAGCCGCTACGGCAGAACCTACACAAAGCCCATGATTGAGGGCTGGGGCGAGCCAGACGCGGACGGCAATATAAAGAAGATAAATCTCGTCGGTCACTCGTTCGGCGGCGCGACAGTCAGAACGCTCACGGCTCTGCTCGCATACGGCAGCGAAGAGGAGCAGGCGGCAACCTCACCCGATGATATCTCCCCGCTGTTCACCGGTGGCAAGGGCAACTACATAAACTCCGTCACAACGCTCTGCGCCCCGCACAACGGCACGACGCTCGCATACATCATCGACGGCATGAACATGGCCGAACTGGGCAAAGCGGCATGCTACGCCTACGCCGGCTTAATGGGTCGCTCGAAGCTCAACGGCTATGTTGACTTCCACCTCGAGCAGTTCGGTCTGACCCCCATACCGGGCGACGGCTCGACCCCCGAGGAGGCGTTCATAAAGGCTTTCATGACTATCATGACCCACACCGACACCGCGGCGGACGATATGTATCCCGAGAGAGCCGAGGAGATAAACAAGCTCTCAAAGCCGGTAGACGGAGTCTACTATTTCTCCTATTCGTATCAGACCACGCGCAAGACGCTTGCGGGAACCCAGGTTCCGAAGATAAAGACGCTCGTTGTTCTGCGCCCGTCAGCCACTCTTCTCGGCGCATACTCGAAGAACCTGTTCTCCGACTACAAGATAGACGCATCGTGGCTTCCGAATGACGGACTTGTAAACGTCGTATCGGCGCGCTACCCGTTCACCGACGAGCATGAGGACTACACCCCCGGCATGGAGCTCGAGACCGCCAAATGGTACGTCATGCCCACGCGCGAGGGCGACCACGGCACGGTCATCGGAATGCAGAGCACAAAGAGTCAGACACTCAAATTCTACTATGAGCTGACCGATCTTATAGAGAGCCTGCCCGTAACGGATTGATAAACCCGCAGGGAATAAATAATATGTATGTAACCCCCAATCGCAGCTGCTGCGGTTGGGGGTTGTTTTGTAACAGAGATAAAATTGGATTTGCGAGCAGTTTCAATCATGGCTCCCCCGTAGGGGAGCCGGCACGGCAAAACCGAGAGTGAGGGGTATTGCACAGATTCGCCCGCTTTGTCTTGACTTTTTGTCTCTCAATGTTCTTTGTAGGGTGCGGCGACTCGACGCACCGCTGCCGCCGTAGGCGGCACAGGTGGCAAGCCGCAAGCAGAGGGCGTATTACAAGACACGGGCGAAATAACAGATTTACAATGACGTTGACGCGTCAAAGGGTCGTCGAGTCGCCGACCCCTACAGAGCGGATAGTCACAAATTACTACATAAACCGCGGGCGGATGATATCCGTCCTACACAATCGTGTCAATTTACAATATTAAAATTGTTTGCCTGACGGCGGCTTCACCCTCGCAAATCCAAAGTCCTGCGGCAAGCGGCAAAAAATCCTGCCCAAGCAGAATCGTGCGGGCAGGATATTTATTATTGCGTATAGGCTTTATTGTTCGTTATCTCTCAGAAAATCTCTGACCTCGAGCAGGCTGCCGAGCTTTTTCCAAAGTATCTTCTCGGTCTCCGCATCTGCCTGCCAGAGGTCGGGCACCATTATCACGCGGCATCCGGCGTTATGCGCAGCCCACAGACCGTTGCGTGAATCCTCGAGAGCTATGCAATCCTTTGGGCTTTCGCCGAGCAGCTCGCACGCCTTGAGATAGATATCCGGCGCGGGCTTTGAGCGCGTCGCCATTTCGCCGCTGACTATTATATCAAACTTATCAGTTATACCCGCGCTTTCGAGGTTGCGCAGAACGGCTCTGCGGGTCGAGGACGAGGCGACTGCGGTCTTTATCCCCGACGATTTCAGCCAGTCGAGCAGCTCATAAAGACCATATTTCACGGGAACTTTGTTGTGTTCATAAAAATTATCGGTGAATTCCCTGCCGTAGCGACGCATGGCCTTGGTATCGACATTGCTCCCGAACTCCTCGCGCCATATCTCGTCCGCGCGCTCGGCTGTCACGCCGAGGGTCTTCATGACCATATAGCCCGCCTTGCCGAGTCCCATCTTTTCGCCCGCGTAGTCCCACGCCGCCATCGCAAGGCGTTCGGTATCAAACATCAGTCCGTCCATATCGAAAACAGCAGCTTTTATTTTCACAAGGACACCTCCGGGGAAATCTTCTTTGGATTCGGGCTATAAAGCGCTCTCCACACATCATGGGCATAAGCCGGCTTAATAAAAAAAGCACTTGCTAAAGCAAGTGCTTTTTTCTGGCTGGGGAATAGGGATTCGAACCCCAACAAACAGAGTCAGAGTCTGTCGTGCTACCGTTACACAATTCCCCAATATCAAACTCCGAACAGGTTTTCTCTCACCTGCGAGTCAATATTATACACACTCTCAGTCCCTCTGTCAACCTTTTTTCAAAAATTTTTCGCATGGGATGAAAGTTTTTTATTTTAGCTTTGATGAAGCGGCGGAAAAGCGGTAGGCACAACGGGATTTTATTTTATGCAGATATTGATTTTTCATACACACTGTGCTATTATATCAAGGCAATGCAGGTGTAGTTCAATGGCAGAATGTCAGCTTCCCAAGCTGAACACGGGGGTTCGATTCCCCTCACCTGCTCCACACTCCCGGATGCTATGCGTTCGGGAGTTTTATTATATTCCGACAAGAAAGACCCGTCTGGGATAACCGGACGGGTCGATTTTTGTTTTATTACACAAGAAGCATACGGTCGTTATCGAGCTCTTTGCCCGCGTTCTCTTTGAACTTGCCGAGCAGATCCTGAACAGTGAGCTTTGACCTCTCCTCCCCTTCGGCATCGAAAATTATGTTTCCGCCGTGCATCATTATCGTGCGGTTCCCGAGTTCGAGAGCCGACTGCATATTGTGCGTTATCATAAGGCAGGTGAGATTATTCTCGCTGACGATGCTCTTTGTGAGCGTGAGAACTTTTTCAGCCGTTGCGGGGTCGAGCGCCGCTGTGTGCTCATCGAGAAGCAGGAGCTTCGGCGGATTGAAAGTTGCCATCATGAGCGTCAGAGCCTGTCTCTGACCGCCGGAGAGCAGACCGACCGGCTGACTCATTCTGTCCTCAAGTCCCATCTCAAGCAGGGCGAGCTTATCTCTGAAAAGCTTCTTATCGCCCTTCGAGACTCGGCTCAGCCAACCGCCGTGACCTGCGGCAAGGGCTAAATTTTCTTCTATCGTCATGCCGGGCGCGGTGCCGCGCATTGGATCCTGAAAAAGTCTGCCGATGCTCTTGGCGCGCTTATGCTCGGGCATGAGAGTGATATCTTTTCCGTCGAGCGAGATGCTGCCGGAATCGGTTATAAAGCTGCCGGCGATGGCATTGAAAAGTGTTGACTTGCCCGCGCCGTTCGCGCCGATGACCGTTATAAAATCACCCTCGGCGACGCTCAGGGAAAGATCGTCTATCGCCTTTTTGGCGTTCGCCGTGCCGGGATTGAAAGTTTTCGAGATGTGTGATATTTCAAGCATCTGCTTTCCTCCTCCCCGAACGGGTCTGAATTCTGCGCTTTAAAAGCGGGAGCTGTTTTTTGAAATAGGGTGTTGCTATCGCCGCGATAACTATAACGGACGAGACAAATTTGAGCATGAACGCCGGCATATCAAAGCGCAGAGCGATTGTATAAATAAGCCTGAATATGAACGCGCCGAGCACCATGCCGAATATCCTCAGCGGCATCTTCTTTCTGCCAAGGAACACGCCGCCGATAAGCAGGGACGCGAGGGCAATGGTCACCATTCCGGTTCCGATATCGATGTTGACCGATCTCTGCGACTGGGCGAGCAGGCAGCCCGACAGCGCGGTAAACGAGTTTGCGACGCAGAGCCCGATTATTGTAGTAAACGCCGGATTGACGGACGAGGAGCGAACCATATCGGGATTGTCGCCAGTCGCTCTTATCGCGAGTCCGAGGCGGGTTTTCAGGAAAAGTCCGAGTATAACAGCAACCGCCGCGACGGCGATTATCGCCACGAAGAGCTTTGACTGCCTTGCCACGGGAGTTCCCTTGACGAGCGCCGCCATTTTGGTGAACACAGTGTCCGCTTTATTCATATTGAGTATCGACGAGCCGCTCATGACAGCGATATTTATTGAATAGAGTCCCGTATTTACGATTATTCCGGCGAGCAGGCTGTTGATGCCCATTTTCGTCTGGAGTATCGCCGTTATAAAGCCCGAGGCTATTCCAGCCGCCATCGCTGCAGCTATCGACAGATACGGATGACCCGCTATCGCGACCACCGCGCCGACCGTTGCGCCGAGCGTAAAGCAGCCGTCGGTCGAAAGATCGCAGACATTGAGCATCGAATAGCTCAGGAACAGTGCAAGCACGGTGAGTGAGGTTATAAGTCCCAGCTCAAGCGCCGACTGGCCGAGTGAAAATATCGAATCCAAAGACATTGTGTTTCCTCTTTCCTGCTTTATTGAGCCGCCCGGGAAACGATGCTCCCCGGGGACTGATTGAATCTTATTTTACATCGTCGAAGCTCTCGGCGGTGGTGATGCTCTTAACTTCGGTGCACTTGGGAGCGAAGAGCTTCGAGACTTCGTCGAAGTTATAGCCGAGCTTTGCGCAGATTTCGGTGTTTATTGTTGCGGTGCCGTTATCGAACATGAGAACGGGGGTGGTTGCGGGGTCTTTGCCGTTTATCATGATATCGATTATCATATTGGCGGTCTCAACGCCGAGCTTTGCGTAGTCAACGCCGTAGCCGAGGAAAGCTCCGTTGAGGGCGAAGGAATCAGCGCCTGTGTAGTGCGGAATCTTTGCGTCTGCGAAAATCTCATATATGGAGAGCTCGGACTTCATTATGGTGTTGTCGGTGGGAGTGAACACTGCCTGAACGCCGTCGGAAACAAGTGCCTTTGCGGCGAGGGTGACTTCGTCAACGGTGGTGCCGGTGCGCTCGATAACTTCAACGCCCTTGGCCTCGAGATACGCCTTCGCGTCGGCTATCGGCTTAGTCGAAGAATCCTGACCGACATCGTAGAGCAGACCGACCTTCTTTATATCGGGGTCCTTGAGAAGTATGAGGTCCATTATGGCGTTGGTGTTGAGATAATCGGAGGTTCCGGTAATCTGGCCGCCGGGTGCGTCAAGAGAATCAACGAGCTTTGCGCCGATAGGATCGCTGACTGCGGAGAACACGACCGGGATATCGCTGTTCTCGGTCTCGACTGCCGCCTGCATTGCGATTGCGACCGGGGTTGCGACGCCGACCATAAGATCGACCTTGTCAACGATGAAGTTCGAGATTATCTGGTTCATAACAACGGAGTCGCCGTTGCAGTTATCGTATTTGACTTCGATCTCGACGCCCTTTTCGGCGGCGACGGAAGCGAGCTGCTTTTTGATGTTATCGACTATCTGATTGAGCGAGGCGTCATCGACATAGTTGCAGATGCCGACGGTGTATTTCTTCTTTGTATCTCCGTCCTTTTTGCCGCAGGCGGCGAAGCAGGTAACTGTAAGCATAAGTGCGAGTACAAGTGCAATTATCTTTTTCATTGTATTTCTTCCTTTCGGTAATTGATAAAAATTTTTGAGCTAAACTAAGAATCGAAAATATCACAGGCGCGGCATGCGCCAAAGTTTACTCAACAAAAACATAACTATCTCCTCCGAAATAAAAAAACTCCTGTCCCTGCAATAATGCTGGGACAGGAGATATTATCATCCTGCGGTGCCACCCGGCTTGACGCTTTTGCGTCCGCTTAGTGCGTACTGACATACGCTGACTTTTCTTCACGGAGAGTCCTGCTCCGGCGCACATACTTAAAGGATAACCTTTGTTCCGATTGCCCTTAGAAGTCCATTCAGGTTTCTTTCATTCTGCCGCAATCCCACCGTCTGCGGCTCTCTTCGAGATGAGGGAGAAATCTTACTTACCCTTCTTCAACGGTTTACTGAATTGTAACACTCTGTGCTTTTGTTGTCAACACATTTTTTCACTTTTGTTTCAAGAACCAGTTTTCTTGTAGGTTATGGACGCGAAATCCGACAAAATTCACAAAATCCGCCGTCCGCTTGCTAAATGGTATGCCGCGAAGAGTGCCTGTGTGACCAAAAAGGCGAATAGACAATATATTAAATATGGGATGTCTTTGCGCGCCCGCAAAACGGACGCCCTGCAAATTTTACCCAACGGAGGCCTTTTATGAACAACGAAGATATAGTCTCGCTCATGGAGCGATACAAGAGAGAACTGCTCGAATTTGAAAAGCGCAACACGGCACCGGTATCCGCGCAGGAAAAGGCGGAACCTGAGCCCGTATCGGCGCAGCAGGAAAGCCAAGCCGAACAGGTTTCGGCGCAAATACATGAGGATGCAGAGCCTGTAAACGCGCCGGCGGCAGAGCCCGCAAAGGCGGTTTCGGCAAAGGCGGAGGAAAACGAAGCGGTGAGCGCCGCGGCGACAGTTACAATTCAGCGGCAGACCGACGCTCAGAGGGAGAGTCAGATGCAGTTTGACGACGGCGCGGACACGGACAAATCCCAGTTCACACCCGAGCGCACGCAGGCGGCAGGGCGCGGAGACATCCCCCAGCCGCGCACGATATTCGTCGACCCGCAGACGCTCAAAAACAAAAATCTCACCTTGACGAACACCCAGTCCGCGATGCAGAGGTTCGACGAATTCAAGGGCGAGTGCAACAAGCGCGGCATCCTGCGCATTGAGACCTACGGCTCGAACGGGCTCTATCCCGTCGGCAACAGCCGAGTGATAGTATACAAAGAGATAGACGGCGAAAAATATTATATATATGATTCGCACACCGATTCGAGCGGCATACTCGACAATCTCCAGCTGCCCGCTCCCGACAAATCCCTGTCGGAGACAGAGCAGGGCTCGTGCGGGCTCGCGCCGTATGCGACATACGATATATTCGTCAGCCACCCGGGATTCATCAGCACATATCTTGAAAACGTTCCGATCTTCGACTCCACCGTTTCAATACAGTCGGTCGAAATGCTGCCGACGGTCAGCGGCGAGCAGAATCCGAATGTGATAAACGAATCGGTCTGAGGAGTGATACTATGGCAGCAGATACTCCCGTTATTCCCCAGACAATAACAGTCCACCTCGGCAGACCGAACGCGGCGGCGAGGAATGTCACTGTGCCGTTTACGGATTATCTCAAAAATGTCGCATCGAGCGAGATATATCCGACATGGCCGGAAAACGCGATACGCGCCAACATATATGCGCAGGCGTCGTTCGCGCTCAACCGCATATATACAGAGCACTACCGCAGCCGCGGCTACGACTTCGACATCACGAACTCGACCGCATACGACCAGGCATATATTGAGGGGCGCAGCGTGTTTTCAAACGTCGCGAAGATAGTCGACGAGCTTTTCAACAACTATGTTACAAAGGGCGACCAGGTTCAGCCCTATTTCACACAGTACTGCTCCGGGCGCGAGGTCACCTGCGATGGGCTCTCGCAGTGGGGCACGGTCACGCTCGCGAATCAGGGCTATACGCCATACCGCATACTTCAATATTACTACGGGAACGACGTCAATATAAAGACGGCGCCCGTCAAGAATATCCGCGAATCATATCCCGGCAGGGCTCTGCGCCTCGGCGACATATCGGAGGATGTCAGGATAATCCAGCGCCAGCTCAACCGCATCGCGCGAAACTACCCCGCCATTCCGCGCATTCCCTCCCCCAACGGAATATTCGACACGGCGACGCGCGAATCGATCAGAAAGTTCCAGAGCCTATTCAACCTCACCGTTGACGGCATCGTCGGCAAGGCGACATGGTATAAAATAAAGCAGCTCTATGCCGGAATACTAAGACTCGGCGAGCTATACAGCGAGGGCTTGAGGCTGACGGACGTCGAGCGGCAGTTCAAGACTGTCATAAAACGCGGCGACAGAGGGCAGGATGTGAGCACGATTCAGTATTTCTTGAACTTTATCGGCAACTTCACAAACAACATCCAGCCCCCGGCCGTGGACGGCATTTTCGGCCAGGGCACATACAACAGCGTTGTGCAGTTTCAGCGGCAATACGGCCTTGCGCCGGACGGCATTGTCGGGCGCGACACATGGAACAAGCTGCAGGCTGTATATAATGATATCCTGCGAACCTTCCCCGGCGAATTTTCAATCTATGATCAATATGCGCGTTTTGCATATCCCGGCTACAATCTGCTCCGCGGCAGCACGGGCAGTGCAGTGAGAAATCTTCAGGAATATCTCCAGGTTCTCGCGCGCGGCGTCGAGAGCGTGCCGTATGTTGCGGCGGACGGCATTTTTGGCCCTCAGACGGAGGCGGCGGTCAAGGCGGCTCGGCGATATTTCGGGCTGACCCCGAACGGTGTTGTCGGTCCGCTGCTCTGGTACGCGATAGCGGAATACTATTATTACAACGTATAATCCCGACAAAAACGGAGATGATATACGGCGTGAAACAATTACCGTATATCATCTTTTCTTTTTAAGGGCGGGATATTCATATGGAAAAGCAGACTTTTTCAGGGAACTACGAAGCCAACATTGCTTCGCTCAATCTGCGGCTGCGCGTGAGCGAGAGCTTTGACCTCGTCAGCCGTCAGATAATGATCGGCAGCCACCGCGCCATGCTGTGGTTCATCGACGGATTTATAAAAGACGGGCTGATGGAAAAAATCATGAGCTTCATGATGAACGCGGACGAGAAGAAGCTCAAAACTGTCGGCACAACGCGCGAATTTGCCGACGCGTTCGTGCCCTATGTCGAGACTGAGGTTGTAAATGACTTCGACAGGTTCGAGACTTTTCTCTTCTCGGGCGCATTGGGCATGATAGTTGACGGATTCAAAGAAGCTATAATTATAGACGTGCGGACTTATCCTGCGCGAAGCGTGGACGAGCCTGAAAACGACAAAGTGCTTCGAGGCTCGCACGACGGCTTTGTAGAGACGCTAATATTCAACACCGCGCTCATCCGCCGCAGGGTCAGGGACACGAAGCTCACGATGTATTTGACGCAAGTGGGAACGAGGTCGAAAACAGATATTGTGCTCTGTTATCTTGAGGGCACGGCCGACCCCAAGGAGGTCGAAAAGATAAAGAAAAAGCTGAATTCCATAGACATAAACGCTCTGACCATGGGGCACGAGAGCCTTGCGGAATGTCTTATACCGAAGCAGAGGTTCAATCCCTTTCCGAAGGTGCGTTACACCGAGCGCCCGGACAGCGCGGCGGCGAGCATATATGAGGGCAGTCTGCTGATAATCACGGATACCTCGCCCTCGGTTATGATAATCCCGACGGGCGTATTCGATTTTTTGCAGGACACGAACGATTTCTATTTTCCGAGCCTTATAGGCAGCTATCTGAGAATCGTCAGGATGATAGTTTTCCTGCTCGCGCTGCTGCTGACTCCCGTGTGGTTTCTGCTGATTCAAAATCCAGAATATATCCCGCCGTGGCTCGACTTCATAAAGATAGAGCACCCGACGAGCGTGCCCGTCATAATGCAGCTGCTGATAATCGAGATAGTCATAGACGCTTTAAAGCTGGCGTCGCTCAACACTCCGAATGCGCTGAGCAACTCGTTCAGCGTCATAGGTGCGCTCGTACTCGGCGAATTTGCCATTGCCGCGAAGTGGTTCACGGCGGAGGTCGTTCTCTATATGGCGTTCGTCGCGATAACGAACTTCGCCCAGCCGAGCTATGAGCTCGGGTATGCGTTCAAACTCTGCCGCATGATGATACTGATACTGACGGCAATATTCAACCTCTGGGGCTTCATTGCGGGGCTTGTGATAACCGCTCTGTTGATTTCATTCAATAAGACCGTCAGCGGGCGCTGCTATCTCTATCCCCTCATTCCGTTTAACGGCAGGGCGCTGACCTCGCTTATGCTGCGAAAGCCGATAACCAAAAGCAAAAACTGACAAAAATCGTTCCTCTAAAAATAATATCCGCGCATATTGCAATGGGCTCGCTCTTTTGATATAATTATATCGAATCGAAGCATTTTCGCTTCGGTCAATATATCAAAGGAGGAGCCTGTTTTGCCGGAATACACAATGCTTATATTATGGATAGCGCTGCTTATAGCGTTCATCGTTGTTGAAGCCGTGACCGTCCAGCTTGTCACGATCTGGTTCGCCGTTGGTGCGGCGGCGGCTCTGATATCGGAGCTTTGCTCGGCGCCCGTCTGGCTTCAGTGGGTGATTTTCGCGGCAGTGTCGCTCGTCGCGCTTGCGGTGACCCGTCCGCTCGTCAAGAAATTTTCAAAAAAGCGCGTTCAGCCGACCAACGCTGACAGATACATAGGCCTCGAGGGAATAGTCGAGGAGACTGTTGACAACACCGAGGGCACCGGTATAGTGAAGGTCGAGGGCTCGACCTGGACGGCAAGATCGTCCGACGGCAGCCGCATTGAAAAAGGTTCAAATATCACCGTTGACAGAATCGACGGCGTTAAACTTATGGTTTCAAAACACTAAAGGAGGATTATTATGGGACCTGTAGCAATCGGAGTAATCATCGGCATAATCGTGCTCGTGCTCGTTATTGTCGTGCTCAACATCAAGATAGTGCCGCAGTCCAAGGCCTATGTCATCGAGCGCCTTGGCGCATATTCGACCACATGGCAGACCGGCATCCACTTCAAGATACCTTTCGTTGAGAAAGTATCGAAGACCGTCTCCCTCAAGGAGCAGGTCGTGGATTTCCCGCCCCAGCCCGTTATCACAAAGGATAACGTCACGATGCAGATAGACACGGTCGTTTTCTTCCAGATAACCGACCCGAAGCTCTATGCATACGGCGTGGAGCGCCCGATATCCGCTATCGAAAATCTCTCGGCAACAACGCTGAGAAACATCATCGGCGAAATGGAGCTTGACCACACGCTGACTTCGCGCGATGTCATCAACGCAAAAATCAGAGTTATCCTCGACGAAGCCACCGACGCATGGGGCATCAAAGTAAACCGCGTTGAGCTCAAGAACATTCTTCCCCCGCCCGAGATTCAGGACGCGATGGAGAAGCAGATGAAGGCAGAGCGTCAGCGCCGTGAGGCAATTCTGCGCGCAGAGGGCGAAAAGGCGAGCAAGATCCTCGTTGCAGAGGGTCAGAAAGAGAGCCAGATCCTCGCCGCAGAGGGTGACAAGCAGGCCGCCATTCTTCACGCAGAGGCTGTCAAGGAAGCAAAGATTCGCGAGGCAGAGGGTGAGGCGCAGGCTATCGTCGCCGTTCAGGAGGCTCAGGCGAAGGCTATCGCCCTGATAAACGAGGCCGCCCCGAAGGACGGTTATCTGACGATAAAGAGCCTTGAAGCATTCGCAAAGGCTGCGGACGGCAAGGCGACGAAGCTCATCATCCCGAGCGAGCTTCAGTCCCTCGCGGGACTCGCGGCGAGCGCAAAGGAGATTTTCTCCGCCGACGCCGCAGCGGACGCAGAGCAGAAATAAGTTTATAAAAAGCGCAGAGAGTCGGTAAAACGGCTCTCTGCTTTTTTGTTTTAACAAAATGAAAAGAGCCGCCGAAGCAGGCGGCTCAAAAAATTTTTTCTTGTCTTTTCGTGTTTATATTACCACAAAAACGCAGATTTGTCAAGTCTTGTAATCCCCTGCCCCGTGTAGTATTAAGTATACGGAGGTGTTTTGAAATGAACAACATGACTGCACTGGTGAGCTGTTTTGCTCGGTATTACCACACGAAAACTGACGAAGCAAAGATCTTTGACGACCCGCTCGCGGGAGAGATTCTGAGTGAAAGTGAAAAGAACGCGATAGCGGAAAACATGAAAAACGGCATTGCATTTTTTGACCCGAATTACAGTGGCGGCGACCCGCTCGGGCGCGTTATGAACGGCTTCATCGCGCCGAGTGTAATCGCGCGCTCCGCATTTTGCAAGCGGCATATGGAAAACGAGATAAGACTCGGCGCGCGGCAATATGTCATCGCCGCCGCGGGCTACGACACATCGGGCTATAAAATTGACAGAGATATCAAAGTATTCGAGCTCGACCGCCCCGAGATGATTGAGGACAAGATAAAACGCATTGACGAAGCTGGAATCGACCGCGAAAATATCAGCTATGTCGGCTGCGACCTCGGCAAAGGTTTTATCCCCGCTCTGCTAAATGCGGGATATGACCCTAAGGAGAGGACATTTTTCAGCCTACTCGGCATAAGCTTTTATCTGACCCAAGACGAGTTCGCACACTGCGTTAAAATCCTGTTTGAAAACTCGGCGAGCGAAAGCGCGCTCGTGTTCGACTTCCCGAATGACCGGGACTGCATCCGCGAGCAGAAGAACAGGCTGCTTGCCGGCGGCGCGGGCGAAGAGATGAAAGCGCGATACTCACACACGGATATCGAGCGCATCGCGGGAGAAGCGGGCGCGCTCATCTATGAGCTTGCGGACAGCGGCGATATTGACCGCGATTTTTTCAAGGCGCACAATGAAATGAAAAATGCAGAACCGATACTCGCCCCCGAGGGAGTCAGCTATTGCCTGATAGTCAAAAAGGACGGGCAGTATTGATAAAAAAGTATTGATAAAGCGCGTTTTTTTGTTGCGTAATAAGCCGGAATGTGATAATATATTGTCGATGAAATATTCAATTCTTTGTTGGAGGCAATTATATGGATCAAAGATTACAGCCCTTATTCACTCCGTGGAAGATCGGCAACTGCGAGATCAAGAACCGCATCGTGCTCACGAGCATGGGCGGCACCGACCTCTTCGGATGGATGGAGAAGAACCACTTCGATAAAGACGGCGCACGCTTTATCATGGAAGTCGCGAAGAACAACGTGGGTCTTGTTCTCCCCGGATGTCAGCCGGTCTACAACCCCATGTTCGGCCAGTGGCTCCACAAGAACAAGAAGATGTATGCCGACCTCAAAAAGTGGACTCCCGAGCTCCACAATACCGGCGCGAAGCTCTTCGTTCAGCTGACCGCAGGCTTCGGCCGCTCCTTCACCATCAGCGAAATGATGGAGAAGCTCTACACCAACCCCGCGCTGAGAGTCCTCAGCAAGCCCTTCATGGATCTCGACAAGATCACGGCTTCCGCGAGCCCCTCGCCCAACCGCTGGTCTGATAAAGTTCCCTCGAGAGAGATGACCAAGGCTGAAATCAAGGAGTTTGTCAATGCGTTCGCAGAGAGCGCAAAGATGCTCAAGGACGCAGGCGTTGACGGCGTTGAGGTTCACGCAGTCCACGAGGGCTATCTGCTCGACCAGTTCACCCTTAAATATGTCAACAAGCGCACCGACGAATACGGAGGCTCGTTTGAGAATCGCTATCGTTTCGCAGTCGAGGTAGTTCAGGCTATCAAGAAAGCCTGCGGCGACGACTTCCCGGTCTCCCTGCGCTACAGCATAATTTCCAAGACCAAGGGCTTCCGTCAGGGCGCTCTTCCGGGCGAGGCTTATACCGAGGTCGGACGCGACATGGCAGAGTCCGAGAAGGCTGTCAAGTATCTTCAGGATGCCGGTTATGACTGCCTCAACTGCGACAATGGCACATACGATGCATGGTACTGGGCTCACCCGCCCATCTACATGCCCGAGAACTGCAACCTCGAGGATGTTGAATACATCAAGCAATTCTGCGACATTCCCGTTATCTGCGCCGGCCGCCTCGATCCGAGAGTTGCCGCGGACGCGATAAAGGAAGGCAAGCTTGACGGCGCAGGATTCGCGCGTCAGTTCCTCGCCGATCAGGAGTGGGTCACGAAGATGATGAATGACGAGGAGGATGACATCCGTCCCTGCATTCTCTGCCACAACGGCTGCTTCAACATGTGCCACTACAAGGGCGTGCCCAACGACCAGGAGCTTTCCGACAGCCTGCATCTTTCCCGCTGCGCTATCAACGCCGAGACGATGCAGTGGAACAAGCACTACATAAAGAAGACCAACTCGCCCAAGACCGTCCACATCGTCGGCGGCGGCATCGGCGGCATGGAGGCTGCCCGCGTGCTCAAGCTCCGCGGACACAATCCGATAATCCACGAGAAGAGCGACGTGCTCGGCGGAACATTCATCCCCGCGAGCGCAGAGTCATACAAGGGCAAGCTCCGCGACCTGCTTGACTGGTACAGACGCCAGATGACGAAGCTCGGCATCGAAGTCAGACTCAACGACGAGATAAAGGACATCGCGGCGTTCGGCAGCGATCCCGTCATCATTGCGACCGGATCGACCCCGAGACTCCTCAGAAGAGTTCCCGGCTACGAGAAGATGATCGAGGGCTGCGACTACCTCAACGGCGCAGAAGTCGGCAACACCGTCGCTGTTATCGGCGGCGGACTGACCGGATGCGAAATAGCCTACGAGCTCGCTCTCCAGGGCAAGAATCCGATCATTGTCGAGATGAAGGACGACCTTATCAGCCAGACCGGCGTCTGCCTTGCAAACTCCTCTTATCTCAGAGAGTGGTTCGCCCTGCACAAGACTCCCGTCTATCTTGAGACGACACTCAAGGAAGTCAAGGACGGCTCTATCGTCTGCACCGGCAAGGACGGTAAGGACATCAACATCGACTGTGACTCCGTCATCAGCTGCGCGGGCTATATCCCCGCTCCGCTTGCCGAGAAGTCCGGCAACGTCCACCTCGTCGGCGACTGCCTTGCAATAGGCAACCTCCGCTCCGTCGTGTGGCGCGCATATGATGTTGCGATGAAGATCTGAGTTAAACAACAAACAGCAAAGCTGCAATTCACGGTTTTATCCATGGATTGCAGCTTTCTTTTTATATTCGCATTGTTTATCAGCCCACGCAGGCGATAAGATCCTTGACTGTCTTGGCGGTGAGTATCGCCCTCTCGGAAATCTTCACCCCGAATGTGTTTTCCATATCCGACGCGACGCTCATAAGGTCGAGCGAACTCAGACCGATATCGGTTCTGAGATTGGCCTGCTCGGTAATCTCGGCAGGGTCAATATAGACATATTCGCAGATTATTGCGGCTATTTTTTCAAGCATAACTTTCTCTCCTTTTTAAGATTAAAGTATATCGAGTATCTCGCCGAGCGTTCTGTCGGGGTTTTCCGCTCCGAGAAGCAGCGCGCGGACGGTCTTTTCGTGCAGGGCCTTTATGTGCTCGGGGGTTATCATATTCGTGCGGTGCAGATATGAGAACTTGAAGCAGCCGGTGTGCGAGTCATACATTGCGAAGCTGTAGAGCGGCATGATGTATCTGCCGAGGCTGTAGCCCGAGAACTCGTAATCCCAACCGTTCATCGTGTCCTTGCCTATCGGGAACCACGAGAACATCATCGAGGACGAGGCTGCTATCGGGCTGTAGTTAAACAGTCTTCTTACAAGCTCGCGGCACTCGAGATAGGGGTAGTCCATATGCTTGAACAGTGTCATCTGAAGCTCTGCCATCTTGTCGAGAGCCTCTGTAAAGGTCAGCTCCTCGGGCAGGACTATTCTCCACGGCAGCGGCTCTGCGAGAGTTCCGCCGGAGCGCTTCTCGTCGAGAGTTCTGCGGCGTGTGCAGAGGGTGACGAAATAGGAGTCGTTCGTCCTGTAGTTTATCTTGGAAATATGCAGGCGCATTGCGAGCTGAACAAGGCACTCGGGGCTGACTCCGCTCGACTGCATGAAGGCGAGTATCTTGTCGCTGTCCTCTTTGGAGACATCGAATTTTGCAAGCTCGGCCTTGTCGTGTATCGGGTCGAAGCAGGACGGAGCTCTGAGAGACGGGTCATGCTTTCTCTTGCGCTCTTTTTCAAGCAGCTCGGGTCCGTGAACGCCGGCATAGAGCGGGTCGCCGTCCTTGAGGAAGAACTGGGTGTAGAACTCCTCCTCCTCTTTCATTTTCTTCTCGTCGGCGACTATGGCGAGTTCTTTTCTTATCGTCTTTTTGTATTCGCCGAGCGGGCGCGGCATGGGCTTGCCGTTCTTGAGATGGTCATAGACCGCAAGCAGATCGGAGAAGAACACAAATACCGCGGCGGCATCCATGCACAGATGGGTGACGTTGATATATATTCCGTATCTGCCGTCGAAGGAGTTGAAGAAGATGATGCGGAAGTCCTCGCCCTTTAAATGGCGGATGGGCTTGCGTGCGTCGGCGGTGAGGAATGTCTCCTGCTCCTCCTCGGTCGAAAAGGTCATAACGGGCACGTCTTCAACGACGAACTTGTCGAGAAAATACTGATAGAACTCACCGTGCTCCTTGTAGAAGCGAAGTCTCATGCAGTCGTTGCGCTCTATCTCTATGTTAAGCGCCTTTTTGAGCACGTCGAAATCTATCGGGGTGCTCGTGACTATCGACATGGGTATCTGGATAACCTGCTTATGAAAGAAGCTGTATTTGAGCATGAAGTTTATCATCTTCTGCGAGGGAATCAGCTCAAATACCTCTGTTCCTGCCTTGGGTTTCATGTTTTTTCCTCCTTAACCGACAACGGTTTCTTTTCTCTTTATCTTTCCGCTCGAGGTCTTTTCAAAGGGCTCGTCGCGGAATCTGAGCTCGGAGACAAAGTGGGATGATTTAGAACCCGCATTTATCTCGTCCATGTGTCTCTCTATCTCGGCGGGAATATCCTTCACGCCCTCCTGCTCCGCGTGCTCGAAGTCGGGATATATCTCGGCGACAAGGTGATCCTTTTCACCGTAAACCACAACCTCGGAAACAAGGCTGAGCTTCTTGAACTTCTTCTCTATCGCCTCGGGTGAGACGTTTTCGCCGCTCGAGAGGATTATCAGGTTCTTGACTCTGCCGGTGATGAAGAGCTGTCTGTCCTCGGTGACATAGCCGATATCGCCCGTCTTGAACCAGCCGTCCTCGGTGAACATCTTCGTGGTCTCCTCGGGCATCTTGTAGTAGCCGAGCATGATTGTCGGGGTCTTGACCTGAATCTCACCGTTTTCAATGCGGACGTCGCAGATGTCTATAACTCTGCCGACGGACTCGATGGAAACGCCTCTGTCGGGCACGGAGATACGGCAGCCGACCTCGGTCATGCCGTAGCCCTGACGGAGCATTATGCCGAGCTTGTCATATTCCTCGACGAGCAGCGGATCGAGATATGCGCCGCCCGAAACTATCCAGTTGAGGTTCTTGCCGAGCACGATTTTTGCCGCCTCGGCGGGAGTGATATCCGAATTTTTCGCCGCGGTTATCTTTATGCGCTGGAGCAGATGCTGAGCTATCATCGGAACGACGCGCATGGCGTTGGGCTCAAAGCGCTCAAGATTCGGGACGATATCGCTGAGATTGCCGTTGAGGCAGACCTGAACGCCGTCGCACAGGTTTTTCAGATAATCGCCCGAGAAGCAGTAGATATGGTGCATCGGGAGCACCGAGAGGGTCGAGGTACGCTCGCTGAAAATATTAATATATTCTTTGTACATGATGTTGCCAACGAGGGCGTTGGTCGAGAGCATAACGCCTTTTTTGACCCCGGTCGTGCCGGAGGTGAATATTATGACCGCGCACTTGTCGGGATCGACTTCGTAGTCGGAGAGGGGCGCGTATTCGCTCGCCGCCGAATATTTTTCATAGATACCGGCGAAGAAGTTCTCGTCCGAGAGGTCGACCGCATGCTTTATCTTCGGGCAGTTTGCCATGACCTCGCCGACATTCTCAGAAAATGTGCTGTCATAGAGCACCATGTCGATATCCGCGCGGTCGAAAAGCTCCGACGCTTCTTTAGCGGATATATCGGGCGCAAACGGTACAACGACGCTGCCGCTCATGAGTATTCCGGTGATACAGGTTATGTACTCGTAGTTCGTCTTGCTGACAACGGCGACATGCATGCCCTCTTTCGATATGCTTCTGATCCAGCGGCAGACCGCTTCGCTGTCCGTTTTGACGCGGACATAGCTGCGCTCTTCGACTGCATCGTTTCGCACGAATTTTATGAATATCTCTTCTCCATACTTCTCCGCCGAAGCGCATAACAGCTGTCTGACGCTCGGCGTTGCATTTTTCTTTTCCATTTCTCCTCCGTGATGTTCCGTCATTTTGGCTCCGCCCCGCGCGGAATATATTTTCCGCTACAAAAGGGTAAAAGCCGAGATAAATTTAATTTATAACAGTGCATAAACAAAGTCAATATAAGGCGCGGTTAAGTTTGGTTAAAAAAAGTTAAATTTGTATTGCATTTATAAAGTTTAAATAAATGCCAAAAATGCAAAAAGTCGAAAGTGCTTATATATCAAGGCTTCTGGAGATAAAAAAGGCTGTTCCGAAACGGAACAGCCTGAAAATCACAATGTTATATTCTGTTTATTTTTTGACCTTTTTCGAGCGCAGGGCGAGCAGGATAATATGAAATATCAGCTCAGCCGCGGGGATTGCAAAAAGGATAGCAAAATAGAGCGTGTTGTTCGTTTTGAACGGCGCTGCGATGCCGAAGCTCGGCGGGAGGAAAGCCATCATCAGCGGATAGAACAGGCTCATGAGGTCATTGTAGAAGAAGCACATCATCAGCGCATAGGCGGAGCACACGAGCGAAATCGACCAGAACACCGTTCCGACGACAAGCGGACGCTTGTTCATACGCTTGAAAATAATATAGACAAACGCCGCGAGCAGGAACAGACCAGCCGTTGCAAAGCCGGGCTTTCTGCTGCCCTTGCCGTCCATCATATGCGAAAAATTGAAAACGACGGAAAGCGCATAAGTTATTATAAGAATTATCGTCAGTATCACACTTTTGGGATCGTGCTTTTTCTTCATGGTGACGCTCCTTTTTACCGATATTTACAAAATAACTTTACAATATCTGGAGCGTTTTGTCAACACCGTTTTACTCGATTTTCAGCACATTTTCTATCGTTATTTTTCCCGCGTCGCGCAGGTTTTCAAGCTGTTTTAGCGCCTCGGTGCACGCCTGACGCAGAGCCTCGTCATCGCCTGAGTCGAGATATTCCCTGAGACTATTTATGTTTATCTCGATCTCATCCATCGAGCGGTGGACGAGCAGAATGTGCAGAATCTTTTTTGAATCTCTCCATTCGCTCTCGGCTTTATCAAGCGCCTGTTCCTCTCCCTCCCCGGCATCGACGGCGGCGAGCAGGGATTTGAGATCCGTTATCAGCTCACCGGTCTTTTTTGAAAATATGAACTGCGCACCGATGCTCATAGTCAGAGTCAGGGCGAGCAGAACAAGTGCCGTCGCAAAGCGTTTCATACTTTTTTCTCCTTTTCGACTATAACAGCGTTTTTGTCGCGGTCAACGGTCATTATCAGCACATCTTCGACCGTCAGTCCCTTTGCCCTGAGCAGGCGTTTGAGTTCTCTGTCGTTCATGCTGCAGGCGTCGTAGTGCTCGCGTATCACTTTTCCGTCGCTGACGACAAGGCACGGCATGCCGGTATCTGGCAGCGAGAGCTGCAAAGTCTTTGCGGTCAGCGCATTTTCATCGGGCTTTAACATAACCGAGAGCTTGCCGTTCGTCTCAAGCACGGCATAGCCGACTGTCGAGATATCAAAAACATCCTTTTGCCGCAGCGCCGTCAGAAGATCGTCAACGGTATAGCGCAGGCGTTTTATCTCTTTTTGATCGATCTTGCCGTCGCGTATGACTGTCACAGCGTTGCCCTCGAGCAGCCTGCGTGCGCCGCGGCTCTTCATGGAAATGACTGAGCTGATTATCTCGAACGCCACGAGCAGAAGCACCGCGACGACGGAATTGAGCAGCGGGATATCCGTATCCTGCATAGGTATAGCCGCGATTTCGGAGAGCAGAATAGTTATAACAAGTTCAGACGGCTGAAGCTCGCCAATTTGCCTTTTGCCCATTATTCTGACCGCCGCAGTCGCCAGAACATATAATATAAAAATCCTCAGTATCGTCAGAACCATTTTTCTACCTCCGTAAATGCTATATACAGTAGTTTTTCTTGTATTTGCATCTTTATCCGATTGACCGAAAAAAGATTTATGTGTATAATATGTGTGCAGTAAAATCGGAAGTGATTTGATATAATATGAAAAAATATATAATGGGTATAGACATCGGCGGAACAAAGTGCGCCGTTCTGCTCGGCAGAGCGCAGGGAGACGCCGACGATATTATTATAGACAAGCTCCGCTTTGAGACACGGGTCGGGCGCGGCTGGCGCGCCGTGACGGAGGAGCTGCTCGACAATGTTGAAGAGATAATAAAAAAGAACGCCCTCTCCCCCGAAGATATTCTCTGCGCGGGGATAAGCTGCGGCGGTCCGCTCGACAGCAGGCGCGGAGTTATTCTTGCGCCGCCGAATCTCCCCGACTGGGAGTGCGTGCCGATAGTCGACATGATTGAAGAGCGGTTCGGGTTCGACGCGTATTTACAAAACGACGCGAACGCCTGCGCGCTCGCCGAATGGAAGTTCGGCGCAGGAAAGGGACTTCGCAACATGATATTTTTAACGTTCGGCACGGGCATGGGCGCGGGACTGATACTCGACGGCAAATTGTACAGCGGCACAAACGACATGGCGGGCGAAGTCGGGCACATGAGAATCGCCGCGGACGGCCCCATAGGCTACGGCAAGCGCGGCTCGTTCGAGGGCTTTTGCAGCGGCGGCGGAATAGGCCGACTCGCGCAGGAGATGGCGAGAAAGACGCTCGAAAACGGCGGGAGCACTCTGATGTGCAAAACCGCCGAGGATATTGAAAATATAACGGCAAAATCCGCCGCCGAAGCCGCAGAGAACGGCGACGAGACGGCGAAAGAAGTATACAGAATATGCGGAGAAAAGCTCGGCGAGGGGCTCGCGATACTCGCCGATATACTCGACCCGCAGGCTATAATAATCGGAAGCATCTTCGCCCGCTCCGGGCATCTTCTGAAAGACAGCATGGAAAAGGCACTGCACCGCGAGGCTCTGAGCCAGACTGCCGGATGCAGGATAATCCCCGCGGGACTCGGCGAGAAGATAGGCGACCTCGCGTCGCTCGGAATCGCGCTCGATGCCGCGGCAAACGGAGGAAAAGCATGAACCGGGAAAAGGAAATTTTTGAAGAGCTCTTTGTCCGCTACCCCGCTCTTGAGGGGATAAGAGAAGACATCAAGAGCGCCTATGATGTTATCTGCGCCTGCTTCGACCGCGGCGGCAAGCTGCTCATCTGCGGCAACGGCGGAAGCGCGGCGGACGCGCAGCACATAGTCGGCGAGCTGATGAAAGGCTTTCTGCTCAAGAGAGAGCTGACTGACGAACAGAGACAGGCTTTTTTGGAAATAAAGGACGGCGAATATCTCGCGAACCATCTTCAGGGCGCACTGCCCGCGGTTGCGCTAAGTGCGCATGAGGGGCTGAACACAGCATTTGCAAACGACATAGCCGCCGATATGATATTCGCTCAGCAGGTCTGGGCATACGCATCGTCGAGCCCAGACGCACTCATTGCGCTGAGCACCTCCGGCAACTCCGCGAACGTTGTCAACGCAGTGAAAGTCGCCAACGCCATGGGGATCGAGAGCATCGGCATAACCGGAGAAAAAATGAGCCTTATGAGCGAGATGTGCACGGTCTGCCTGCGCCTGCCGGAGACCGAGACGTTCAAAGTCCAGGAGCTGACTCTCCCCGTCTATCACGCCCTGTGTGCGATGGCGGAAGCGACATATTTCAACAAGTAATTTATTTTGAAAGGACATAAATAAATGGCAAATTCTATTCCGAGAGCGGAGCATCCGAATCCGCAGTTTGAAAGAGAAAGCTGGCTCAACCTCAACGGAGAATGGGAGTTCGAAATTGACAACAGCGTCAGCGGCAGAGAGCGCGGACTCCAGAATGCGGAGCATCTGAGCTCAAAAATCGTAGTCCCGTTCTGCCCCGAGAGCCGCCTTTCCGGCGTTGAGAACACCGATTTCATGAACTGCGTGTGGTACAGACGCGAGATCGAAATCAGCGAAAGCGAGCTTGAGGGCATAGTCATACTGCACTTCGGCGCGGTTGACTATGACGCGACAGTCTACATAAACGGCGAAGAAGCAATGCACCACAAGGGCGGCTATGTCTCGTTTGCCGGGGACATCACAAAGTTTCTCAAAGCGGGCAAAAACTCAATAGCGGTCGAAGCGCGCGACGATGTGAGAAATCCGCTCATTCCGCGCGGCAAGCAGAGCGAGCGCCTTCATTCGCACGACTGCGACTACACCCGCACGACGGGTATCTGGCAGACTGTCTGGGTAGAATTCGTGCCGAAGAGCTACATAAAGAGCATCAAGCTCTTCCCGAATCCCGAGAGCTCTTCCGTCGCTTTTTCATGCGAGCTCTGCGGCAGCGGCGAGCTCGGAATAGATGTTCTCTACGAGGGCAAACTGGTCGGCAGATACGACTGCAAAAATGCGGCAGGCTGCGTCAGCGGTGACATGAAGCTCATTGAAAAACACCTGTGGGAGGTCGGCTGCGGCAGGCTCTATAACCTTGTCATCACCTTCGGCGGCGACACCGTCAAGAGCTATTTCGGTCTGCGCGATGTCCGCCTCGACGGCTTTAAATATCTCATCAACGGCAAGTCCGTTTTCCAGCGCCTTGTGCTCGACCAGGGCTTCTACCGCGACGGAATATACACCGCTCCCGATGACAGCGACATGATAAAAGATATAGAAATATCTCTCGCCGCCGGCTTCAACGGAGCGAGACTGCATCAGAAGGTTTTCGAGCAGAGATTCCTCTATCACTGTGACCGCCTGGGCTATATCGTCTGGGGTGAATATCCGAACTGGGGACTTGACTACTCCGCGCCCGACGCGATTTATGGCATTCTGCCCGAGTGGTGCGAGGAGGTCGAGCGCGACTTCAACCACCCGTCGATAATCGGCTGGTGCCCGTTCAACGAAACCTGGGACTACGCAGGCCGCGAGCAGAGAGACGAACTGCTTGAGGCAGTCTATAAAATCACAAAACATCTCGACAGCACCCGCCCGTGCATCGACACAAGCGGAAATTTCCATGTTATGAGCGATATCTTCGACGTTCACGACTATGAGCAGGATCCGAAGATATTCAAAGAAAATTACGATAAGCTCGTCTCGGACGGCACTCTGTTTGACAGGCACGACAGCCGCCAGAAATACGCGGGCGAGCCCACCTTCGTCAGCGAATACGGCGGCATAAAGTGGGTCGTCGGCGAGCAGGACGAAAATGCCTGGGGCTACGGCAACGCGCCAAGGACAGAGAATGAGTTTATCGAGAGATACAGAGGGCTCACCGAAGCCCTGCTCGGCAACGAGCTGATGTTCGGCTTCTGCTACACGCAGCTCTACGACATAGAGCAGGAGCAAAACGGACTTTACACTTACGACCGCGAGCCGAAGTTCGATATGACCGTGTTTCACGGAATAAACAGCGCAAAGGCCGCGATCGAAGAATAAGAAATAGGAGATAATAACAGTCAAATGTCAAATTCGACCCGCTCGGGTTTCTACAAAAAAATGTTTTCTTTGGCGATACCCATCGCCCTCCAGCAGCTGCTGACCTCATGCGCTCAGCTCGTCGATACCGCAATGACCGTGGGACTCGGCAACGTCAGCACGGCGGCGATAGGTGTTGCGGGACGCTGGGGCTTTCTTTTGAACCTCGCCCTGTTCGGAATAAGCTCCGGCGCGGCGACAATGACGGCGCAGTTCTGGGGCATAAACGACAGACGGAGCATCCGCCGCAGCTACGGCATAGGGCTCATACTCGCGCTTGCCGTGGGTGCATTATACACTGTATTGGTGCTCGCAATCCCGGAGCAGATGATGCGCGTTTTCACCTCCGAGGAGGAGGTCATAGCCGCCGGAGTGCAGTATTTGCAGGCCGTTGCGCCCTACGGAATTTTTGTCGCCATCTCGCTTGTCACGAGCACCGTCATGCGCTCGACCGAGGACGTTCACACGCCGCTTGTCTGCTCGATAGCGTCCGTTGCGACAAACACCGTGCTCAACTACATTCTCATATACGGCAAGCTGGGCTTCCCCGCGCTGAAGCTTCGCGGTGCGGCGATAGCGACGGCCATAGCCATGGTCGTTCAGGCGGTGCTGCTCTTTGTGATAGGCAACGCGAAAAAGAATATCATCCATGCACCGATCGGCGAATTTTTCAAGAAGGATATCGAATTTTTCAAAAAGTTCCTGCATGTCTGTGTCCCGATAATGCTCAATGAGCTGCTCTGGGGAATAGGCACCAATGTCTATGCCATGGTTTATGCGCGTCAGGGCAGCGAAAACTACGCGGCATATACGATATTCAGCTCGATAGAACAGATAGCCTTCGTCTTCTTCGTCGGCATTTGCCACGCCTGCTCGATAATGACAGGCAAGGCGGTCGGCGCCGGCAAGGCGGATGAGGCCTACTCCATGGGCAAGCGGTTCATAAAGCTCGTTCCCCTGCTCGGAGTGCTGACGGGAGTCGCCATAATATTCCTGCGCAATCCGCTGCTGCGGATACTGCCCATTGAGACGGAGGGCGCCCGGCAGATGACGTCGACGCTCCTGCTCATCTACTCGCTGTGGATAGGAGTCAGAAACATCTCGTATGTCTGCGTGGTCGGCATATTCAGAGCCGGCGGAGACACGAAAATAGGAATGTTCCTCGACATAGGCGCGCTGTTTTTATTTAGTATACCGATAGTGACCACGCTCGGATTTTTGACAGACGTTCCGTTCTATGTGCTGATAATTGCGATGTATATCGCGGAGGACACGCCGAAATCCTTACTCTGCCTGATAAGATTCAAGAGCCGAAAATGGATAAAGCAGCTGACCGCTGCGGACTCCGCGCCGCCGGTTCTCGGAGAGGACCCGGAGATAGAGATAGAAGAAGCGGACGAGCTGAAAAATTATCGGCAGTAAAATATAATCATAAAAGTAAGCGACCCCGCCGGGCAGAGAACCGGCGGGGTCTTCTATTTGGGGAACAAGGTGGGAGTTATCAGATTTCTGTCTGCACGCCAATGAACAGCGGCAGATTCGTTTCGGTGTCCACTATCATATAGACAAACGGACGGTTGAGGCAAACGGGATTTATCGCCGGCATGCTCATTTTGCTGATGCCGGCGAGCGTTGACGCGGCGGCGCGCGTGCCCTCCTGATCGACTTCGATAAAAGTCTTGTGCATCACGGTGCCGATATAAGCGCCGTCGTTTTTGTCTATGAGCGAAGAAAAGTCGGCAGATTTGCGGTCAAACGCATCTTCTATGCCCATCTTTTTGAGCGTGTCGATAAGCTGCGTGCTGTACTCCGCCTTGAACTTTGGCATTTTCACATCGACTTCTTCGTTTTTCTTGGCGGACGAGAATATTTTCATCAGCTTTTCGCCGCTGAGAGAGGCTATATAATCATCGATGCTCACATCTTCGTTCGGCAGGAGCGCCGCGAAAGCGAAGCGGCCGTTCTTATAGGGCTTCATGAATCCGACCGCGTCGCTGTCCGAAAGATATACACTTTCGGTCGAACACATAAATTCGGTTTTCTTCGATTTGCCGGAATATGAATTGAACTCAAGCTTTTCTATATCGTCGTTTGTGTACGGAGTTTCCCACTTCGCGTCGAACGCTATGGCGTTTACAAGCATCATAACGGCGTCTCTATCGGCATTTTCGATTATCTTCGGTATCATGCCGTCAGTGTTTTTCTTAACCCATGAGTTGATGCTGCTGACGGTCTTTTTGCTCGACAGCGGGGCGGAGAAAATCTGCGCGGAGTAGCTGTCCACCGCCTTTTGCAGAAAAGTCTGCTTTGCTTCAACGCTGCTGTCCGTCCAGACGGAGTTTGCGATTTTCAGCTCGTCGCCGGCGCTCAGAAAGTCGCAGTAGGCGCGCATATAGGCGTTGAGCGTGTCGCGGTCAAGTCCTCCGAGAGCCTGCTCAAGCTGGGCGAGCGTATCGCCCTGAGCGCCGTTTTGCACCAGCGCGAGCGCGGTAAGCACGGACAGCGGCGACACAAGCGTCGTCTTGCCCTTTGAATAGTTATCTTTGAAAAGCTCTGCCGCAAACGATGAGGCGGCGGCTTTAAATTCGTCGTCGGGGGCTTTTGAGGCGGATTCGTTCTTTGAAATCCCCTCGGTCAGGTCGCGTACAGCGCCGCTTTTCACGCTCTTGTTATGAACTTTTCCCACGGTCTTTCCGCAGCCGGAAAACGGTAAAATACAGGCGGCAAGCGACAGAACGCTCATGAAAACAGCCAGCATTTTCTTGACTTTCACGGGCGCACCTCCTTAAATATCCGTCTGCGCGCCGATAAAGAGCGGCAGATTGGTCCGGGTATCTATTATCGCATAGACAAACGGTTTTGTGAGCCTCACTTCCTTCGGCTGTTCGACAGGCATTGCCGCGCTCTTTCCTGCGATAACGGCAGTCGCCGCTCCGGCGCGTGTGCCCTTTTCGGCAACCTCGATAAAGGTCTTGTGAATAACATCGCTTATGTAAATATTTTCGTTCTTCAATGTAGCCATGGACGAGAAGTTTGCCCTGTTCCCGTCAAACGCCGTGCTCATGCCCATTTTCTTGAGAGTGTCAATGAGCGAGTTGCTGTATTCGCACTTGAACTTCGGCATCTGCGTGTTGACCCGAGTATTCTTTCTCGAATTCAGCGCACCGAGAAAGCCCTTTCCCGTCAGCGAGGCGATATAGCTGTCGATGTTCGTTCCCTCGTTCGGCAAAAGCGCGACAAAGGCAAACTTGCCGCCCTTATAATATTTGACAAAGCCCGTGGCATTCTCGGTCTCGATATATTCCGTCTCCTGCGAATACATATATTCCGCCTTGACGAGATTGCCCTTGGCATTTTTGAACGTGCCCTCGCGCACACAGTTGTCGGTATAGGGGTCATCCCACTCCGCCTCGAGGCAGAGCGCGTTCATGAGCACCATGACCGTGAGGGGGTCGAACTCGTCGACCAGCTTCTTTATCATGCCGTTCGTGTTTTTGTTCACCCACGAGTTTATCTCTTTTACAGTTCTCGTGCTCGTAAAGTCCGCTTTATACGCCTGAGCGGAATAGAAATCCGCATTTTTCTGGAGAAACGCCCTCTTGACATCGAGCTTGCTGTCGACCCATATGGAATTGGCGCATTTGAGCGCGCTGTCCTTGCCCGCGACTGCGGCGAGATATGCGTTCATATATGCGTTTAAAGTATCGCGGTCGAGCCCGCCGAGAACCTTCTGCATCTCGGAGAGGGTCTTGCCCTCTGCGCCGTTTTGCGTCATGGCGAGCGCGGTGAGCACGGAGAGAGGCGAAACGAGCGTGTTCTTGCCGGACTTGTATTCATCCTTGAAAAGATCAAGCGCAAACGACGCGGCGACATTCGCAAAGCGGCTGTCCGGCTTTTTGGATGCGCCCTTGCCCTTAGTTATGCCCTGCATGAGATCCTGCGCGGCGGCGCCTTTATTGCCCTTGTCAGTCGCGGTGATAGAAGTATCGCCGTCCTTTGTCGGCGTGACGGTGGTGTCATCTGTAGTCTGCGATGTCCGCGATGTTCCGGAATCCGGCTTTTTTGCGCACGCTGCGAGCGGCAGCATGACGGCGGCGCAGAGCAGAAGAGCCGCTAACCTTTTGAGTTTCATTTCTTTCCTCCCCTTTTTGTTCATGCGTCCCTGAGGACGACGTTTGTGAAATGCTTGTTATACACGGTCAAAATCATATGGCATCCGGTTTTCCGTTCGCTCTCCGACTTTTTGAGCGAGACGGTGAGCGTATTGCTTGAGTCCATAGTGCAGTCCGCCAAATCATATTCGCAGTCCGCAGTTATTATCACAACGGTGTTATTTTTAAAATATTCATCGTCCTTGCCCGAAAGCTCGGATTTCAGCTCTTCGCTCAGAGTTCCGTATTTCTCCTGCACTGCGAAATATTCCGCGAGCTTTTCTCGGTTGCTTATTACTATCGCATCGGGCGTGCCGTTGCTTTTTTCTCCCTTCTTGTCGGGGAAAGCCCTGAAATCACAGTTGAGGCGGTCGAAGTCACCTTTTTTGTCGCCGTCAACCGTTGTCACGGCCGCCCCATGATTTTCGGTTGGCACAACACTCGAACCGGATTTAACAGAACCTCTTGAAATATCTGTCGCGATATCGGGCTGCTGATAACATTCCTGATCCTCACTCGTCAGCGGCGCGGACTTATATCCCTCGGGGATGCCCTCGGTCTGAACATAATTCTCGGCATTTATCGGCTGCTCGGCGGGCATGGCATCCTTCATAGAGAACGATGTTGAATGATAAACTGCTGCAGTGGCGGCGGTCAGTGCAATAACAAAGCACGGCACGGCGGTCATTATCACGCGGTTGCGTTTTTTTATTCTTGCGCGTTCCTTTGAAGCGCGCGCATAAACTTCATTTTTGAATTCCTTATCGGTCTTCATAGCAAAAGCCCTCCTTTTCAAGCTCGGTTTTAAGCGCCTGCTTCGCCCTGTAGAGGAGATTAGCAAGCTGCTTTTTGCTTTTGCCCATAATTTTTGCCGCACCGTCGCCGTCCACTTCCTCAAAATAGACAAGATACAGCACGGTTCTGTAATCGCCGTTCAGTCTGTCCATGCACTCGCGCACGGTTTTCGCGTCTTCGCCCCTGTAAAAAGAGTCTATCGCGCTCTCGTCCCAAATCTCCTCTCCCTCGTCGGGCACGGTGCGCTTTTTGCGGAGAAAATCTATCGCCTTGTGCCGCGCGACGGAATATATGTAGGTTTTGAACGAACTTTTGAAGCGAAAACGCCCCGGATGCACGAGAATTTCGACAAAGGTATCCATAGCTATATCCTGCGCCTCTTCTGCGGAGCGGACATAACCTTTGATGAAAAATATCAGTCTGTCTCGATAGGCGTCCATGAGTTCATCAAACGCACTTTGATCGCCTTCGATAAAACGGCGGTAGCTACTCTCACCGTTGTCCATCGGATCAATCCTTTCAGGGCGGCGTCCCGCCTTTCACTTATACTGTCGCAGAAGTCTGCGGATTTTCTCACCTGTTTTGGAAAAAATTTTAAAAAAGCGCGGAGGTTCACAAAAAGCCTCCGCGCTCTGTTTATTCAATTGACTCCGGGCGCAATGAAGCCCTCGCCGAGGATTTCGCCCGCCTCGGTGATGATTATAAACGTATCGGTATCTATCTGCCTGATTATCTTCGTCAGCTGGGGCACCTCGTTTTTCTTCACGGCGCAGACGACCATGTTCTTCTCCTTGCCAGTATAGCCGCCCTTGACCGGCAGGATGCTGACTCCCCTGCCCATCTTTGAAGTTATCGCATCGGATATCTCCTGCGCGTGCTCAGTCACGGCGAGCAGCAGCTTGCCGCTGCCGGTGCCGTAGAGAATATAATCGAGCAGGCGGGAGTTGACGAAAATAACTATAACCGCATACATAGCGGACTCGATGGAGCGGAAAACGACCGCGCCGAGGATAACTATTATCGCATCGGCAGCCATAATGACCTTGCCTATCTGAATGTGCGGGAACGCCTTGTGGACGAGACGGCCGACGATATCGGTGCCGCCAGTAGTCGCGCCGCGCATGAAGACAATCGCCAGCCCCGCGCCCGTGCAGACGCCGCAGAATATTGCCGCCAAAATCTTGTCGCCCGTATAGGTCGGCAAAAATTTAGTGAAAAGATCGAGCGTGGCGGAGAGAATCACCGTCACCCACATCGTCTTTGCAACGAACCGCCAGCCGATGAAAATAAAGGCTAAAATCATCAGCGGAACATTGAGCAGAAAGTTCGCCGTGCCGAGCGGAATGAATTCAAAAAGATGGTTGACTATTATCGCAAGACCCGTCGTGCCGCTCTGCGCGATGCTGTTGGGCAGAGCGAACGCCACAACGCCTATCGAATAGAGCGAACAGCCGACTATCCAGCAGATATTGTCTATTACCGCCCCTGCCACTTTCTGTCCCGTTGTTTTCGGCGCGGTGGAAAACCTTTTTTCAAGCCGCCTTTTGCGCCGCTCGTATGGGGTCAGTGCTTCTTTCTTTCTGCTTTTCCTGTTCATCACTTCACCTCGTCAGCCTTTTCGGCATTGGAAATATGTTCAAACAGTTCTTCAATCCTCTTATCCTGCCCGCTGAGGTAGAGCCAGCCGAACAGCGCTTCGAGACCAGTTGCGCTGTGATATTCGGCGGAGCTTGCGCTCTTGGGTACTCTGCCGGTATGTGCGTTTCTGCCGCGCCGATAGATATCGGCCTCGTGCTCAGTCAAAACAGGCGCTATAACCTGCGCAGCCCTTGCCTGAGCGGCGGCACAGACTCGCTTCGCCGCGAGCGGATGCAGCTTGCCGACGGGGCGGTTCGCCTGCATGACGAGATTACCCCTGACGAGCAGGTCAAACACCGTATCGCCTATAAAAGCGAGAGTCAGCGGACTGAGCAAATCTGGATCAGTATTTTTCAGTTCTTCGCTTATTCCTATCAAATGAGAAGCCTCCGTTACGGCATATAGTCGAACTCGAGATCGTAAATTTCAACGGTGTCGCCCTGCTGGATACCCATGCTTTCGAGCTTGTCAAGTATGCCGCTCGAATGCAGCACGCGCTGGAAATACTGGAGCGACTCATAGTCGTCCATATCGGTGCGCTGAAGTATCTTGAGCAGCCACGGAGCCTCGACGATAAATACGCCGTCCTCCTCACGGACGGTAAAGCCCGTGTCCTTTTGACGCTCGAACATCTCGACGGGTATCTCCTGCGCCTCATAGCGTTTTATAGGCGGCAAAGTCTTGAGCCGTTTGGCGACTGCGTTTATGACTTCGGCGGTGCCCTCCTGAATCGGCGCGCACATGGTATAGAACTCATAGCCGCGAGAGGTGAAATACTCGCGCAGGTGCTCAATCTGAGCATCGTCCGCCATGTCTATTTTATTCGCTGCAACGATCTGCGGAAGCTTTGAAAGCTCGGGGTCGAACTTTTCGAGCTCTGCGTTTATCTTCTCAAAATCCTCTATCGGGTCTCTGCCCTCGCTGCCCGCCGCGTCGATTATGTGCAGGAGCATACGGCAGCGCTCGACATGGCGCAAAAATTCGTGGCCGAGACCGACGCCGTCGCTCGCGCCCTCAATGAGTCCGGGGATATCCGCGACGACAAACGACTCGCCCTCGCCCATGGTGACAACGCCGAGGACGGGAGTTATGGTTGTGAAATGATAGTCCGCGATTATGGGCTTTGCCTCGCTGACGACCGAGATAAACGTTGACTTGCCGACATTCGGGAAGCCGAGCAGACCGACATCGGCGAGAAGCTTCAGCTCGAGAATGACCTCCCACTCCTCACCGGGAGTGCCGCTCTTTGCAAATCGCGGGGTCTGGCGGGTCGGGGTCTTGAAATGGGTGTTGCCCCAGCCTCCGCGGCCGCCTTTTGCGGCAACGAACGAGGTCTTTTCGGACATATCCGCCATAACGGCGTTCGACTCCGCCTCGCGGATTATCGTTCCGCGAGGAATCTTTATGACAAGATTCTCGCCGTTTTTGCCGCGCCTGCGTCCGCCGTCGCCGCGCTTTCCGTCGGGGGCGGTGTATTTTCTCTTGTAGCGGAAGTCCGCAAGGGTCGCGAGGTTATCGTCAACCTCGAATATGATATCTCCGCCCTTGCCGCCGTCGCCGCCGTCGGGACCGCCGGACGCGACATATTTCTCGCGGTGGAAAGTCACCGCGCCGTCGCCGCCGTTTCCGGCTTTGATTTTGATTTTTGCAATATCTACAAACATAGAAGTTCCTTTACTTTTGTTTTCTCTTCGGGGTTATCTGCCCTCGCGCGCCGCCTTTATGTTTTCGACAAACTTGCGTGCGGTGTCTGTGATGCGCTGATAGTCGCCGGTCTTTGCGCCTGCGGTCAGCGAGCTGCCCGCGCCGACTGCGACTGCGCCCGCCTTAATCCAATCGGCGGCATTATCGACATCGACTCCGCCGGTCGGCATCATCTTCGCGTAGGGTATCGGTCCTCTTATAGCCTTGATTATCTTCGGGCCGAAGACATCGCCGGGGAATACTTTGAGTATATCCGCGCCCGCCTCCATGGCGGCGACAGCCTCTTTGACGGTCATTATGCCGGGCATGACGGCAACTCTGTAGCGGTTGCACATCTTCACGGTCTCGGGGTCAAAATAGGGGCTGACAACGAAGTTTGCGCCGGAGAGCATGGCTATTCTCGCGGTCGGCGCATCCATGACCGTGCCTGCGCCGAGAATCATCTGCTCGGGCGTGTAGCGCTTTGCAAGCTCCTCGATAACCTTATCGGCATGGGGAACGGTGAAAGTAAGCTCGATAGCCGCGACGCCGCCCTCGATGCACGCGTCGGCGATTCTGCTCGCCTGATCGGCACTCTCCGCTCTTACGACCGCAACGATGCCGCAGTCCTGTATTTTAGTCAGTATTTGTTCTTTGTCCATTTTTATCTTCCTCTCTTATCTCTGAACTCTTGCGCCTGCGCCGTTCATAACGGCCTCGACCTCGCGTTTACTTGCCATTGACGTGTCGCCCGGGGTGGTCATCGCCAACGCACCGTGCGCTATGCCGCAGTTGACTGCATACTGGGGATCACCCTCGGTCATCAGACCGTAGATGAGACCTGATGCAAACGAATCGCCGCCGCCGACGCGGTCGAATATCTCGAGCGAATCGAGCTTCATACCCTCATAAAGCTTGCCATCCGCCCAGCAGATAGCGCTCCAGTCGTTGACCGTTGCGGTCTTGACGGTTCTGAGCGTTGTTGCAACAACCTTGAAATTCGGATATACCTTAACGGCGTTTTCGATCATCTTGCAGTAGCCGTCAACATTGAGCTTCTTGAGTCCCGCGTCGTTTCCCTCGACCTCAAGACCGAGGCAGGCGGTGAAATCCTCCTCGTTGCCTATCATGACATCGATATATTTGGCTATTTCGCGGTTGACCTGCTGCGCCTTCTCCTGACCGCCGATACCCTTCCAGAGCGACGGACGGTAGTTGAGATCATAGGAGACGACGGTGCCGTATTCCTTCGCCTTTTTGACTGCGGCGATAACGGTCTGCGCGCTCGTCTCGGACAGAGCGGCAAAAATTCCGCCCGTGTGCAGCCAGCGGACGCCGAGCTTACCGAAGATATAGTCCCAATCGACATCCTCGGCTCTGAGCTGAGATGCCGCCGTGTTGCCTCTGTCGGACACGCCGACGGCTCCGCGGATTCCGTAGCCGCGCTCGGTGAAGTTGAGTCCGTTTCGGACGTTTCTGCCAATGCCGTCATAGCTCATCCATTTTATAAACGAGGTGTCGACTCCGCCCTGGAGAATGAAGTCCTCTATGAGCCTGCCGACCTCGTTATCCGCGAGGGCGGTTATGACTGCGGTGCGAAGCCCGAAGCAGCGGCGCAGTCCGCGCGCGACATTGTATTCTCCGCCGCCTTCCCAAGCGGTGAAAGATCGCGAATTCTTTATTCTGCCCGCGCCCGGATCGAGGCGGAGCATTATCTCGCCGAGAGATATTTCATCAAACATGCAATCCTCGGGTCTTTTGAGTTCAAGCTGCATAAATTATACTTCCTTTCCTGCCGGATATATTGATGCGGTATTTCCGCGTGGCTTTCATACATAGTTAGTATACGACGAAAACGCAATTTTTACAATAACAAACGCCAAAAAGAGCAGAAAAATCCCCCGGTTTCAAGAATTAAAACCGAGGGATTTGAAATCATATGCTGCGCAGCGTTATATCTTTTTATAAGTGAGCACGCTGAACTGCGCGCTGACGGTGAGCGAGCTCAATTTTTCGAGCTTCTCCCTGTCCTGCTGCGAGGTTTTGTAGCAATAGGGAGTCATATTGAAAAGGTCGGTTATATCCTTCCCGCTTTCGAGCGCAAAAGTATAGCATATCTTCTCTTCACCGACGAGTCGGAAGCCCTCGATATCATGCGGCGGAACTTCGTTCTCATACGGCGCGTCATACACGGCGCTTTTTAACTCCCACAAATGCTTTTCGAGCGGTATTGCCTTGACGAACACGCCGTCTTTTTTGAGCACGCGCGAAAACTCCTGCGGACAGGCGGGCGCGAAAATGTTCACGAGCGCGTCGCATTCGCTGTCGCCCACTGGTAGCTTATATATGCTCGCCACGGCGCGTTCAACTCCGCAGTTTTTCGGCGCCTTTTCGAGCGCGTATTTCGAGATATCCACGCCGAGCACCTGCGGCTCAAGTCCCGATTCATCGAGCCTGCTTTTAAAATACGAAGTGTACCAGCACTCACCGCAGCCCGCGTCGAGCAGAGTGCCGCCGCGCGGGAAATCCGCCGAAAGAGCATCATAAACGGCCTCGCGCAAAGGCTCATAGAAGCCCTTCGAAAGGAAATCGCGCCGCGCGTTTATCATCAGACGGTCGTCGCCGTGGCGCTTTGCGCCGGACGAATTGCTCATCAGCAGATTCACATAGCCTTTTGCAGCGATATCAAAGGTGTGCCCTTGCGGACACACCCATATCTTTTCTTCTTTTTTCAGCTCCTGCGAGCATACGGGACAGCGAAAACTCATTTTGCCTGTGCAAGTTCCTTTTCTGCACCTTTGGGAGCGAACATCTCGTTGACATTGTTCTTGCCCTTATGATGATAAGGCGCTATTTTAAGTATGATATAAAACGGCACTGCGCCGAGGGTATTGAAAACTATGTCGGTCATGGTGTCCATGAGAGCGAAACGCGCGGGATCTCTGGGCTTAAAGAAAGTTCTCGTATTGTTCGCCGCCTTTGCAAGTTCATACGACCAATGCTGAGAATCGCCGCCCGCTATCTGATCGAAGCTGAACTCGAAGAGCTCCCAGCAGGTGGAGATAAAGAACGAGAAGCCGAGGGCGCAGAGCAGAACTATCGGCAGATCGCACTGCTTCTTGTCGCGCTTCTGCATGGCGGTCGCGAGCTCATAGCCCATGAACACCGCCTCAGCTCCGCCGAGCAGGTGGAGAATCTTATCCCACATGAAGATAGAATAATAGAAGTTCAAGAACGCGCCGCCGAAGGATGCGAGCAGCAGTCCGACAGACGCAACAGTCTGGCAATAAGCCGGGAGCTGGCGCAGGCAGTTCTTCTCGGGCAGAGCCTGGATTATCTCCCAAGCGAACATTCCGACGAGATTTGCAAACAGCTGAAGCGCCATCTGCGTCTTCGGCAAGTCAGAAGGCGGGTTGGTAAATAGAAGGCTCACCATCGCGCCGATCATGATAAGACGGAAAATCCACCAGACGATGAATTCCGACTTCTTCGCGCTCGACATAAGCCGGCTGAAATAGTTTTTCACAAATTTTTCCTCTTTTCTTTATTTTTCCCTTAAACACACGAGCTAATTATAACATCTGTGACTTTTATTTTATTCTCAATACACAATATCAGTCTTTTTTGTATTATCCGACAAAAAGCGGGTGCTCAATTTGTATATTCATACAGTTTTCAGGCGAGGGATTTCAGCAGGCGGAAGAAAATATCTTTGAAAGTCAGCGCGCGCACGGCATCGGGCGAGACGATATTATACTCCCCTATCTTTTCGTCCCCGAGGCTCAGCACCACTTTACCGAGCACCTGCCCTTTCTCGACAGGCGCCTGAACGTCGACGCAGAGCTCGACATCGGTCTTTATCTTGCCCTCCTCGCCTTTTTTGACGAGCACGCTGGCGGCTTTCGGCAGAGACGGATGAATCGAATCGACAACGCCGCCTATGACTGCAACATCGGTTATCAGCGACGGGTCTATCTCAGGCGTGACGGTCGAATAGTTTGCAAAGCCCCAATTGAGCATTGCTTTTGCGCCGTTGAAGCGGTCGTCGCTCGTCTGGCTGCCCATGACAACGGCTATGAGATGCGTGTTTCCGCGCTTTGCGCTCGCGGAGACGCAGCATCCTGCCTTCGCCGTTGTGCCGGTCTTGAGTCCCGTCGTGCCTTTGTAGAACCTGACCAACTTATTCGTGTTGACAAGCTCCGTTGCGCCGCCGCGCAATGAGTCCATCCAGATAGTTGTGTAGTTCATTATGCGCTCGTGTTTCAACAGCTCGCGTGACATTATCGCGACATCCATCGCGGTGGTCAAATGGGTCGTTGTGGTGTCATCAAGACCTGTGCAGTTATCAAAATGTGTATTCTTCATACCGAGCTGCCCGGCACGCTCGTTTATCATCGCAGTGAAAGCCTCGTCGCTGCCTGCGAGCAGCTCGCCCAGAGCCGTGCAAGCGTCGTTCGCACTGTAAACAGCAGTAGCCTTGAGCAGATCATCGACCGTCATCTGCTCGCCCTCTTTGAGCCATATCTGCGAGCCGCCTTTTGATGCGGCAGAGGCGGAGGCGGTTACGGTGTCGCTGAGCGATATCTTCCCGCTGTCGAGCGCTTCGGTCACGAGCAGGAGGGTCATTATTTTCGTAACAGAAGCGGGATAAAGCTTTTCGTCGGCGTTCATGCTCATGAGCACCTTGCCGGAATCCACATCCATGAGCACCGCCGCTTTCGCCTTGACGGTGACGGGCATCGGCTCGTCGGCGAAGCTCACGCAGCAGCAAGAGAACATCAGCAGAAGAACAAGGGCGGCGCAGAGCACCGTTTTCAGCTTACGGTTCATAACATCATCTCCCGAAAATCAAAAGCGGATATAAAAACAGTATTAAAGATATATGCCGTTTATCTGCATCTTAGCCCCGCGGACTTGCACAAGAGGGCGAAATGCTGTATAATTTCACTGCAAAACTCAAAGGAAGGGCGGCTTTTGCCGCGGTGATGATATGAAAGTCGCATTCTGCACTCTCGGGTGCAAGGTCAATCAATATGAATCGCAGTCGATGGAGCAGGCGCTGATAAAGCGCGGCTTTGAATGTGTCGGGGCGAGCGAAGAGGCGGATGTCTACATAGTCAACTCCTGCACCGTAACCGCCGAGAGCGACCGCAAGACGAGGCAGAATGTGCGCCACCTGCGAAAGCTGCATCCGGACGCCGTTATAGTGCTCACGGGCTGCATGCCGCAGGCGTTCCCCGAGGACGCGCGTCTGCTCACCCAGGCGGATATCGTCACCGGCAACCGCTCGAACAAGCAGATTCCCGACATGATAGATGAATTCTTCCGCACGCGTGAGAGGATCGTTCGCATAGCTCAGCACGAAAACGGCGAAAAATTCTCGGGCGAGCTGATAAATGATTTTCGCGAGCGCACGAGGGCGACGGTCAAAATCGAGGACGGCTGCAACCGTTTCTGCTCCTACTGTGTCATTCCATATGCGCGCGGGCGCGTGCGTTCGAAACCGCTCGAAGACATAAGAGAAGAGATATCCTCGCTCGAAAAGAAAGGCTTTTCGGAGATAGTTCTCGTCGGCATAAACCTTTCGGCATACGGCACTGACTGTGGGGCGAGCATATGCGACGCGGTCGAGCTCGCCGCATCGTTCGATGGGATAAAGCGCGTGCGTCTCGGCTCTCTCGAGCCTGACCACATGACCCCGGACGTTACAAAAAGGCTGGCTGAATGCAAAAAGCTCTGCCCGCAGTTTCACATATCGCTCCAGAGCGGATGCGACAAGACACTCAAGCGCATGAACCGCCACTACACCGCCGCCGAATACGAAGAACTCTGCACAAGGCTCAGAAGCGAGTTCGAGGACGCGACGCTGACGACGGATGTCATGGTCGGCTTCTCGGGCGAGACTAAAGAGGATTTTGAGATTTCGCGCGATTTCGTCAAGAAGATAGGCTTCGAAAAAGTTCACGTATTCCCCTATTCACGCAGGGCCGGCACGCGGGCGGCGGAGTTCCCGGATGTCGTTGAAAACGCCGAAAAAGAGCGCAGAAGCCGCGAGATGATCGCGGCGGCAGGCGAAGTTCGGCATGAATTTTTGGAAAGACAGATAGGCAGAACGGTCGAGGTGCTGTTTGAAGAGAAGCTGCGCGACGGCAGTACTCAGGGCTACACGGCGAACTACACGCCGGTCAGAATAAAGAGCGGCTGCACGCACGGTCTGCGCAAAGTAAAAATCACCGCCTGCGGCGATGACTGGTGCGAGGGCGAGCTGATATAAAGATAAAAGCGGCACAGTAGCGTGGGGCGGATATCATCTGCCCACGAATTTTGCACAAATTTATTGTCTCGCAACTTACAAGGTTATTTTTTGCACTTTTACTATCACTTTAAACGGAGCGAGCTAACCCCTCAGTCTCGGCTTACGCCGATCCAGCTCCCCTACAGGGACGCCTGAATAGATTCTGCGATAAATTCTCATTTATCTAACCGATAAACAGTGTGCTTCAATATACTTTGAAATAACATAAAAAACCGACCTATAAACACACAGGTCGGTTTAACTTTTTATATCTGCAAAAGCAGTGCGGATATATTTATTTAAGTATCTTTCTGAGCTTGCTGCTCAGGCGCAGACAGTAGAACGTGATGAGCTTTGAGAGCGCGTAATCGTAGAGCAGGAAGGTAACAATTCCGAGAATCGCTATCGCGGGTATCGCCCACTTGCCGAGAAAATCCGGCAGGTCTGGATCGATGCCCATAAATTTTATCATCAAAAAATATGACAGAGTCATAACGCCCGCAAAGGTCAGCACTTTTATAATATACTCGACTGCGCGCGGCGTTTTGCTCTCCAGCACGGCCTTGAGCACGGGATAATAGCCGAAAAAGACTGCGTAAATTATCGCCGTCTCTTTGTTCGGGACAACTATCAGCGACAGCACGGACACCGCCGCCCACACGCCGAGCGCCCATTTTTTGTCAACTTCAATGACTATGACCGCGACGAACAGACCCGATATCGCGGGGAGCGCCAGCTCGAGATTCGGGATAATCGAGACTAACGCCATCAGAGCGACAGACAGCGCCGCAAAGACGGCGCTGAGAGCTATTTTGGATGTTTTTTTCATTTCGCGTTTCATATATCAGCCTCAACAGCACGGGATAAGGTCGCCGCCCATGCACTCGCAGCAGCAGTCGGCGCAGAGCAGACCGGAGCAGACATCGCAGGCACTGCATCCGCTCGACGATTTGCGGGCGCTGCGGAAGCCGCCGTTCTTCGATGCGTCGAGATTCTCCTTTGCAGCCGCATATTCGCGGTTGTTGGGATCCATTCTGCACGCGCGGTCAAAATTCTCAGATGCATAGTCGAGCCAGCCGCGTCTCTGCTGAGCCGCGCCCTTGAGATAATACCACTCCGCGGTGCGATACTGCTCGGGAATTCCGTCGAGCAGAACGAGGGCATCCTCTATTCTTCCGCTGCGTATTTTTTCGCGTATATCAGACAGGTCGGACATATTGTTCGCATATGATGAAGAGCGCGAAGACGATGAGGATGAAGAGCCGCCGAGTCCGCCCCGGAGCATAACTATCTGATCATACGCGTCGTTGAGCTCCTGCATTTTGCCGTCGTCCGACGAGTCGCTGTATTTGCGGGCGAGCTCGCGATAAGCGTTTCTTATCTGCTCGTCACTCGCCGTGTCCGGTACTCCGAGAACCGAGAACGGATTCTTTTTCATTCTTCACACCCTCTTTCTTTCTGAATACTTCCGTCTGCGAAGCAAACATTCCGTCGCAGACCACATTTTCTATTATATCCCCGAATCGGTTGAACTTCAGTCCGTTCAGTGCGTTCGCCGTCTCGCCCGCCGTGAGGTCAAGACGTTCTTTGGCAAATTTTCTGAACTCATCGCCCGAGAGGCTGTTTGCATCGGGAAATTTTGCTTTTAGCGGATTATATGACCCGCTCTTTATATCCTTTTCGATATCGTCAACGGCATCGAGCAGATATATCCACCTGCCCAGAAGATAGCCGAAACGCCACAGCTGTATTTTGTCCTCGCCGTAGTATCCCTGAGAGAATATTGCGGCGAGCATCTTACCGGACGAATCCGCCGCCTCATCGAGCGACGCCGTGCCGGATTTTTCGATTTTTTGCTGTTCTTCCATTGCGGCGGCGACGGCGCGGTCGAGCATCTCCTGCCGTCTCGCGGCTTTTTTGTGCATGAGTGAAAGCGCGGGCTTTATGAGCCGGCACGCAAGGCGTTTGAAGAATCCGCCGTCCGCGATATCGTCGAGCAATTTATAATAAGAGACGATTATAACGACATCGGCACTGCGCTCGAGCTCCGCATCGTCGGTGCATTTGAGGCACTTCTTCGCGGGATTCACGCAGCAGCGTCCTTTTTCAAATTTTCCGCACTGCTCCTGAAGAGCCAGGCGAACTATCGAAAGAAAAGTGAAATCATAGCTCAGAAGCATTCTCGCTATCGGGGTATAGAGTCTGCCGAGCACTCTGCACTCGGAGCAGTATACGCCTTTGTAGAGCTCATAGTCCTTTATCTTGAGCTCGGGCTTGAAAGCTTTGATATAGCCTGTCATCTTTTCCCCCAAAAAGTTTTCTGTGTCTCTTTAGCTTATTTTATATCAAAGAACCACAAAATCGGTTAACGCTTTGTAAACTTTTTGCTTCAATCCTTGCAATAGTGCTTTTTCAGATGCTTTACCGCCTTCTCGTAGCCCTCAAAGCCGAAGCCTATATATGTTTTGACGCAGGCAGGGGTTATATATGAATTCTCGCGAAACTCCTCGCGCGCGGAAATATTTGACAGATGCACCTCGACCGTCGGAATACCGACCGCCTTGAGCGCGTCATGTATCGCGATGCTCGTATGAGTATAAGCCGCGGGGTTAATTATTATCGCATCGACTTTTTCATAATACGCCTGCTGGATTATGTCAACGAGCGTGCCCTCGTGGTTCGACTGAAAAAACTCCGGCTCCATGCCGTTCTCTTCGCAGCGCGCGCGGATATATTCAACAAGATCGTCATAGGTCTGCCTGCCGTAGATATCCGGCTCCCTTATGCCGAGCATATTCATATTGGGTCCGTGAATAACATAAACCTTCATTTATAACCTCTTCCTTTCAGAATTGAATTGATTTATTGCCTGTTCGGTGATAAAATTACTTCGTAAAGATAAAATCCGTGACGCAGGTCACAACAGGAGTGAAAATATGATATACACTATTGAAAACGAATTTCTTCGCGTCAGCGCGGAGGACGACGGAGCACAGCTGAGCTCCGTAGAGCTCAAGGAAAACGGAAAAGAGTTTCTCTGGCAGGGCGATCCGTCAGTCTGGTACGGCAGAGCGCCGGTTCTCTTCCCGATAATCGGCCAGCTTCTGGACGGAAAGTATCGCTACAGCGGCCGCGAATACGAGATGCCGAAGCACGGCTTTGCGCGCCACTCGGTGTTTGCTCTCAAAGAGCAGAGCGGAGATTCCATGACCTTCTCCCTCGCGTCGAGCGACGAGACGAGAAAGTGCTATCCGTTCGAGTTTGAGCTGCTGATAAAATATTCCGTCAGCGGGCACACACTCCGCTGCACGAGCACCGTTATAAACAAGACCGACGGCGAGATGTATTTCTCGATCGGCGCGCACCCCGGCTTCAACTGCCGCATAGGCGACGCGATAGAGTTCGAAAAAGGCGAAAATCTTCGCACGATGAGAATAGATTCAAGCTCCATTCTCATGGATGAGACTTTCCCGGTAGAGCTCGAAAACGGGCGCACGATAAGGCTCACAGAGCATATTTTCGACAAGGACGCGCTTATCCTCGAGGGACTTAATTCAGAGAGCCTGCGCCTCGTAAGCGGCGACAGGACTGTAAAATTCACCTTCGGCAAAGCGCCATATCTCGGAATATGGGCGAAGCCCAACGCGCCGTATGTCTGCCTTGAGCCGTGGTACGGCATAAATGACAGCCACGAGAAAAAGGGCTCAATAGCCGAAAAGCGCGGCATCGAGAGGCTCGAAAAGGGCGAGACCTTTTCGTTCGACTGGACTGCCGAGCTTGAGGGCTGAAAAGCAAAAAGTATACGGGACTGCCGTTTTCGGCGGCAGTCTCTTTTTTTATGCCTTGAAGCGGTAGCCCGCTCCCCAGACTGTCTCTATATACTGCGGGTTGGAGCTGTCCGTCTCGATTTTATCGCGGATTCTGTTGATATGGACGGTGACGGTCGAGGTCTCGCCTATCGCATCGAGTCCCCATATTTTATCGAATATGGCGTCCTTGCTGTAGACCACATTCGGGTTTGATGCGAGGAACGTGAGCAGGTCGAACTCCTTGTTCGTGAGCGTGACCTCTTTCTCGTTGACGAAAACGCGGCGGGCGTGGGTATCTATCGAAAGCTTGCCGACATTTATAATATAATTAACAGGCTCTTCGCCCTTTGAGGTCAGACGCTCATAGCGGGAAATGTGCGCCGTGACGCGCGCAACAAGCTCGGAGGGGCTGAACGGTTTGGTTATATAGTCGTCCGCGCCGATACCGAGTCCTCTTATCTTGTCTATCTCGTCCTTCTTCGCCGAGACCATGAGCACTGGGCACTCCTTGTGCTTGCGTATCTGGCGACAGACCTCGAAGCCGTCAAGCCCGGGAAGCATGACATCGAGTATCACGAGATCATAGTCAGAGCCGAGCGCCTTATCGAGGCCGCTCTTTCCGTCAAATTCTATCTCAACCGTATAGCCGTTCGCCTCGAGATAATCGCGCTCGAGTTCGGCTATATTTTTTTCGTCCTCAACAACAAGAATCTTTTTGCTCATTTTTCTCTCTCCTTCTTATTTTGCCTGCGGCAAATCTATTATCACCTTGAGTCCGCCGAGCTCGCTCTCATCCGCGCGGATGGACGCGCCGTGTCGGTCGGTTATCTGCTTTGTTATCGCGAGGCCGAGGCCGCTTCCGTTTTTGTGACCCGTCCGCGCCTTGTCGCCTCTGTAGAAAGTTTCGAATATCTTATCGCGTTCGTCCGCCGGGACACCCTGACCGTTGTCTTCGATAGATATCTCGGTGTGTCCGTTTTCGCCGTTTCTGACGGAAAGCATTATTTTAGCCGTTCCGTCCTCCGCGCCGTATTTGCGGCTGTTGTCGATAAGATTGTTGAGCACGCGCCTGAACTGGGCGGGATCGATGTTTATCTCCCTGTCCTCGTCGCACTCGAAGTTATATATGAACTCTATGCCCGCCTCGCCGAGGGTGTCGGCGGCATAGGCTGTATACTCCTCGAAAAAGTCCTTCGCCTTTATCTTTTCAAAATAAAACGGCACTTTGTCAAGGCTGAGCTTCGAGAGCATCGAAAGCTCGGAAACGAGAGTGTCCATGCCCTGCGCGGTGTCATAAATGACCCCGACATAGCGCATCTTTTTCTCGTCCGTGTCGGCAATACCGTCGAGTATGCCGGAAGCGTAGCCTTTTATAGTGGTCAGCGGAGTGCCGAGATCGTGTGAGATGCCGGCGATAAGCTGCATCCTGTTCTCTTCGTATTTCTGTTGCTGTTCGACCGACTCCTTGAGCCGCTGGCGCATCTCTTCAAAGTCCGCGCAGACCTGACCTATCTCATTTTTGGAGCTATAGGGCACTTTATAGTCGAGGTTGCCGTCGCGCAGCTCATGGGTAGCCGTCTGGAGTATTGTCATCGGCTCCATAATGCTCTTGAGCATGAGAATGACGAGCAAGCCGTTTGTTATGATTATCGCGACGACCGCAACGACCGCTGCGATGGCGATAATGTTATTGCCCTTTATCGGTATGCCGGAGCTGCCGCTGTAGATGCTGGGGCTGACTATTGCGTTTAGATTTTTGTTGACTACAATTATTTTTACAATACCCTCGCCCTCGACGGAAAAGACATCGGTGACGACCGTTCCGCTGTCGTCCGAGGTGACAAACGGGCTGTTTATATCGCTCAGGCTCTTGCCGCAGATATCAATGACCGCGCCGACCATCTCATAGACATCCGCTTCCACGGTCTTGTATATTATCTCGTCGTTCGCGAGGATCATAATATCCGAGCCGTCTCTCTGAATATTCGCACATGCGCCGAGAACGGCGTCGCTTATTCTGTCCTCCATGCCACTGCCTGACTTGGTTATCCCCGCTCTGAGCGGAGCGATACGCTTTTTATCCATCGCGCCGAGCCTGTCGGTATCGCTCTTTTTCGGAGTCTTTATCTTGTCCTCAAGCGACGAAACATTGAACTGCGTCTTATAAAGCAGATAAGAGCCGAACGACGGGTCGAACGACATCTTCGATGTCGAAAAATATGTTATGGACAATGTGGTCAGCAATATGACCGCGGTTATAATAGCCACGGGGACGATGACCATAAGCATATTCGACACGACAAGTTTGTTTCTGATAGACATATTTTTGAGCACGGATATTCTCCTTTTTTGAAAAGGTTTTCCACCGCCGCAAACGCGGAATATCGTGGCATCTGCGGTCAAAAATAAGCTCGGTGATGATATTGAAAAACGGGTTTCGCTATGTCTTTGTCTTTCTCCTCGGCGCGGTAATATACAACCTCGTCGAGGTGATTTTCCGCGGCTACACGCACTGGTCGATGTCCGTAGCCGGCGGCTCGGTGCTGCTGATTTTTTATCTTCTGAGCGACTGGCTCGCCGCGCTCCACCCTGTGATAGGCGGCATGATCGGTGCGCTCGTGATAACCTGCATCGAGCTTATCGCCGGGGTGATATTCAACATTCTGCTCAGGCAGGATGTCTGGGACTATTCGAATATGCCGCTGAATTTTCTCGGGCAAATCTGCCTGCCGTTTTCGGCGGTTTGGTTCATTCTCTATTTCCCGGCGGAATATCTGTGCCTTGCGCTCAAAAGAAAATTTGAGCCGAAAGAGCGAAATCAGTTCGAGGCGATGTAGTCGGCGATGCCGTCTACCGTCGCCTGGGCGAGTCTCTCCTGGACGGAATCCGACCAGAGGAACTTGCACTCTCTGATATTGCTGACGAAGCCGTATTCTATGAGCACGGCGGGGCACTCCTCAATTCTCGTCACGCGGAACGGATACATATTCGTACCGCGGTCTATCTTATTCAGAGTCGCCGAGCCTGCACCCGAATATATGCTGCTCTTATAGGCGGAGACTATCCGTTTATGAACAGCTGACGCCAGTGGGAACGAATATGCCTGATAGTAATATGCCGTAGTGCCCATCGGGCTTGCGCTCTCGCTCGAGTCGCAGTGGACAGCGATAAACATATCGGGGTTATTCGTCCTGCCCATATTCGCACGGGCGTCAAGAGAAACATATGTGTCATTAGAGCGCGTCATAATTACAGTTGCACCGCGGGCTTCGAGCTTCGCTTTTATCTTCTGGGCGAGGAGCAGGTTTATCTGCTTCTCGTATTTTTTGGAGCTGTTGGGGTTATATGCGCATATAGCGCCGGAATCGTTGCCGCCGTGACCCGCGTCTATCATAATGACACTGCCGCTGAGCGACGAAGCGGGCTTCGCCTTAATCTTGAGTGTAAGGCAGCCGTCCGAAGTATAGCCGACGGAATAGCCGTAGAATCTGCCGGGAGTCCTGAGAGTCAGGCGCAAGGTCAGTGTTTTCGCCTTGCTGTCCGTTATCCACTGGGCGGCGGAGACTATCTTGCTGCCGGAGACATTGATTTTGCCGACAACATTGCCGGAATGGCTGAAGGTGATATCAACATATTTTCCGTTGAACGCCGTCACGGCATAGAGCGAACCGCCCGAAGCCTGAGACGAAGGGATATATGACTGGTTCTTGACCGCGACATTGAACGGAACCTTCCAGGTGAGGCCGAATTTTATAGTAGTCGCGTCGGAGTTTGAAGAACTCGAAACTACAGACACTTTGTTCTGCGGAAGATTATATCCCTGAGCTATCAATTTTGTCTTGCTCGCAAGTATATTTCTGCCGCTGGCGAGGCGATAGTATTTGCTGCCGCCGTAAGTATATTCGCTCGAAATATAATCAAACGTTCCCGCCGGGAGCGGAGAGCTGTAGGGCACGCAGTCGTCAACTACATTCGCGGGCATCGTCTCGCAGAGCGAGGTTATCTCGCACATCTTCGATCTGCCCGCAACGCCCGCATAGGCGTAAGGAGTGAGCATCTTTGACGGGTCGAAATCGACATTGCCGCCCGTGCTACCGTCGGTAGTGTCGGACGGTTTATCGGTTGACGGATGCTCGGTGGTATCGGGCCGAGTCGGGGTCGGCTCGGGAGTCGGAATGACCGCGCTGACGCTGACGCTCGCGCCGCTCATTGTGGCGGAGAGTCCGTTGAAGCTTGCGTATACTTTTATTCTTCCGAGCGACTGCACTTTTGACGTGCTCGCGGGAATTGAAATCTTGCCGCTGTAGACGGCGAAATCCGAGTTTTCGTCGAGCTTTGTGCCGTTTTCGTCCTGAACGAAATTAGACTGCTGCTTGAGCTTCACTTTCGTGCCGCCGAGGCTCGCCGTAACATTCGAGCCCTTGAGCGCGGTCGCGGTGACGGTGATACTGCTGCCGCCCGGCACTTCCATAGATTTTGTCGGAGTCATCGACTCGAGTATTTTTATTTCATATGTAACGGTATATTTATGCGTCTTGCCCTTATGTTCAAAGTTGAATTCGTTCTTTCCGACCTTGAGTTCGGACTCGAACGAGAAATCGCCGTTTGCTTCGCGTTTTACATCTTTGCCGTTGAGCTTCAAGGGGCTCAGCGGGCTGCTTGAGCCTGTAAAGGTTATTTTCGATTCGTTTGTGGTCTTCGTGCTGCCCTCAAAATTTCTGAGTTCAAAGTCCTTTTCAAGCTCCTCGCGGCTGCGTTCCGCGATATATTTGAGAATCGCCGAAGCTAGGGAATTATCCGACGAGAAAAACTCATAGTCATACATGACCGTTCCCACGCAGGAGTCGAGCGAATCGCAGGCATCGAGCTGTTCGGTTATCATCATCGCCTCGTCCGTGCCGTCGGATGCAAAGAGATCTGCACGCACAGCCGCCGCGAAGCTCAGCCCGCTCCCGCGCGCGGAGTCGTTCACCTGTTCGAGCGAAGAGACATATTTTTCGCCAGCCGAGGACTTGTCCGCCGGGAAGCTTATAAGAAAATCCGCGAATCTTGAATCGAGCACAGCCGCGCAGTCCGCCGCGTTTGAAGCATCGGCAAAGAGCGCCGCGCTGACTTTTTTATTTTCGGAATGGAGAGTGCCGACAGCGTTCTTTCTCTGTTCGGCGGTCATATCGCCGGAGAACGCCACGCAGTCGAAGCTGCTTCCGAGCGAAGATAATTCATCTTTTCCGAATTCGGTGCCGCCGTAAACAAGGCAGACATAAAGTCCCTGTTCTTTAGCCTTTTCAGAGAGTACTGAGAGGGCATCTATTTTCCCGTCCGAGCAGGCAAAGCCGCTCTCTTCGGGGACTGCAATAAACACTGAATCAAAGCCCTTGTTTTTTATATTTTCCGCCGCTTTTGCTATTATATCGGAGTTTGTCTTTGTATCGGAAGAGGACGAAAGACCGAGCTTGTCCGTTCTGACGAAAATTGCGGAAAGCTTCGCGGGGCGCGAGGTGACGAATTGGACATCGCTGCCATCGTCGCCGGTAACTTCTGTCGTGCCCGGCTTTTTGCCGCCGAGGAACGACAGGATTTTATCCGTTCCAACTATGCCCGCGCCAACCGCCATGCTGACGAGCAGCAGGACAGCGACGGACATTACTATTACGGCATTTCTCTTTCCCTTCGTCATTTCATTTGCCCTCCGTCAGAAAAGTTTTCACCAAAAAGGATGCGATATCCCCAATTTATAATAAGACAGTATACATTATAACATATTTTCGAGATTTTGCATTTCTTTTTTTGCGTTTTCGTTGATTTTTCCGAACATATATGAATATGAAAAAAGCGCGAATCCGCAATAGGCATTTAGCGGACGGACGAAAGACAGCTGGCGGGCGATAATATCACTGTTCTCCGCCCACTCGGAGCTCCCCGACCGGGCATTTTTATCCTGAGTCCCGCATTTATAGGCGGCAAGACCCCAGATTATCCCGACGCGCCCGTCGGAGACAGAAGCCCAGCGTTTTGCTGTTTTTTCAAACGGCAGAGACTGATTTTCAAAGCCGAAATAGACCTGCGGGATAATATAATCGGCGTAACCCGGAGTGGAGAGCCACAGCTCGACATCCGCGAACAGGGCGTTTTCGTTGCCGTCGATATTGCCCGCAGGGCTTATCGAAAATATCTTGTCGCTGCCGTAGCTTTTAACGAGCGAATAAAGACCCGCCGCAAACGCGCTGACGCTGTCGCGCCGCCACTCGTTGAGTCCTTTATCCCCGCCGCCGGAGACATAAGCTTCATATTCCGCGCGGTCTATGCTCTCGTCGCGCGTGGGATAGAAATAGTCGTCGATATGTATGCCGTCGACCTCGTAGCCATCCAAAATTTCGCGCACGCCGTCATATATCAGCGCGTGGACATCGGTTGACGCAGGGTCGAAATATATTCCGTTTTTGAGCTGGATAACTGCATCCGTGCCAATGAGCTTTTTCGCCGGGCTCCCCTGCGGCAGAGAGTCAATATTATCGGACGAGCTGACGCGAAACGGGTTTATCCACGCATGAATTTTGAGTCCGGCCCTGTGGGCGCATTCGACCATCACTTTCAGCGGATCGAAGCCCGGGTCGCTCCCCTTGTAGGAATATTTTGACCACGGGAAAAGCTTCGACGGATAGACGGCATCGGCAAAGGCGCGGACATGGACAAAAACCGTGTTGAGCTTCATATCGGCGACATTATTAAACATCTCCTCAGCCCGCTCGCGGAATTTTTCTTCGCCCTGAGCTGCATCCGGCAGCTCGTAGCAGCTTATCCACACGGCGCGAATCTCATCAGGCTTCGGAGTGTAAACGGCGGAAGTTTCCGTTGTGCTATTGCTCGTCTGTTCCGGAAGTTTTGCGGGAATCCGGGCGCATGAGCAGAGCAGGCAAAAAAGAACAATGCAGGCAAAAAGGCGTTTCATTTTTTATTTCTCCTTTGTTTTTTGTCTGCTACATATCTATGCGTGTCCCGCATAAAAAAGTCAGAAGCCGCTGCAAAATACAGCGGCTTCAATAAATATATCTTATTTTATATTCCTGTCAATGACATCGCGCAGGCTCACGCCGTCGAGATATTCGTTGATGACGCGCTCGAGTCCCTGCCAAAGCGGAAGGGTCAAACAATCCGCGCAGCGCGGGCACTCGTTGGACTTACTGTCAAGGCACGCCACGGGCGCAAGGCTGCCCTCGGTGAGGCGCAGTATATCGCCGACAGGGATATCCTCCGGCTCGCGCGCAAGGCGGTAGCCGCCCTGGAATCCGCGCGAAGTCTTCAAAATCCCGTCACCTGTTAAGGCGGGCACAATCTGTTCAAGATATTTTTTCGATATATCCTGCCTTGCGGCAATATCCTTGAGAGCAACGAAGCCGTCGCCCTGATTTTCATACAAATCGATAAGCAGACGCATGGCATAGCGTCCCTTTGTGGAGATCTTCAATCAAATCACCTCTTTTTGGCGAGTATAGCACAAATTCCGCCGATTTTCAAGCAATCAGTCGATAACGACCTCTCTGTGCAGCTCGGACGAGTCATATATCGCCTGCATTATTTTGGAAGTTCCGATGGCGAGATCGATATCGGCGCGGTTATGCTCATGATTTATAACGCAGTCGACGAACGAATTTATCTCCGCTTCGTAGAAATTGTTCGTTCTGAACTTCGGCTCGCTGCGCATGAGCATGCCGTTCTTGACGGAATAAATAACAAAGCCCTCTCCGTATTCGAGCCTTATGCCCGCCTTGTCGCCGATGAAATCGATATATGTCTCATCCTCGCCGATGTTCTCCGCCCACGCGCCGTTGAAGGTTATGGTCGGGCCGTCGGTTCTGACGATGCCGGTGACGGAATCGTCAACATCGAAAACGCCGTCCTTGTCGGCGGTATTCTCCGCCCACATGTTCGTATAGACATAGTCTTTTATGTTCTTGCCGAGCTTGCAGAACGCCTCGCCCGATGCGGTCAGGGGCTTGGGCTCGCCGCAGCAATAGAGAATGAGGTCGAGATAATGGACGCCCCAGTCTATCAGCGCACCGCCGCCGGACGCCGCCTTGCGTGTAAAGTCGCCGCCGATGCCGGGGATGGAGCGATTCGCGCGGAAGCTCGCATAGACATGGTAGACCTCGCCGAGCTCGCCCGCGTCTATAAGATCCTTTATATGATTGACTGCGTTGCCGAAGCGGTTGCACACGCCGATGCTGAGAATTCTGTCCGTCTCATGGGAGACTTTCTGCATCTCGAGCGCCTCAGAGAGCACACGCGCGGCGGGCTTTTCACTGAGGACATCCTTGCCCGCTCGCATGAAGTCTATCGCTATGACCGAGTGCAGGTCATTATGGGTGCAGACGGAAACCGAATCAAGCTCCGGGTCGTCAAGTATCTCGTGATAGTCATAAACCGCTTTTCCGCAGCCGTATTTTTCGACCGCAGCGTCCGCTCTCTCGAGGATAATATCGCAGAAATACTTTATCTCCGCCTTTTCGTTTTTCATATATGCGGGGATATGCGCAGAGTTCGCTATCGCGCCGCAGCCGATTATCGCAACCTTGATCTTTTCTGACACTGAAACTCCTCCGTTTCAAGTTTATTTATCTATACATAATAATACCAAGACAGGCGCCAAAAGTAAACTCCGGCACAAAAAATATATACTTTTTTATTTTTTCGTTTAAATCGGACATTTTTTGCTTATTTGTTTCTTGTCTTTTCTCAGTGCAGGTTATATAATACAATTACATAATTGTTTCAATTTTTATCTGGAGATGATGAAGTGAGCAAAGTATCCGATTTTCTCAACTCAAAAATCGTCAAGAGCGATGTCGGAGAAGAGACCGTACTGACCTGGAAAGAGACGCTCTCTTATGCCCTCGGCCGCGGCGCGCAGGGTATGAACACGAGCATGACCAGTTCGAAGTACATAAACTTCTTCCTGACCGATGTTCTTTTCAAAAAACTCCCGAACCCAATGGGCGTTGCGTCAAAGATCAGATTTTTCTGCGGCATCTTCGACGCGATAAATGACCCGATGATGGGCGTTCTTGTTGACAAAACAAGGACAAAGGACGGTCAGATGCGACCCTATATCAAGTGGGCGCCGCTGTTCGTTTCGCTCGTCATGGTGCTGTTCTTCGTCGGCAGCGCAAACGCGAGCCCTGTGTTCAACATCATTTACACGACCTTCCTTTTCGTCATGCTCGACGTCACCTACACGGCGTTTGATATCCCGATGGGCGCTCTCGCCTTTTCGATAACCCCGAGCGGAATCGAGCGAACGAAGCTCTTCGGAGTCAGCTCAATAACCCGCTCCGTCGTCGGCGCTCTGCCGCAGGTTTTCGTCGCGGGCGCTGCTCTGCTCCCCTATTTCAAGGATCACACCCCGCAGGCATATTTGACCTCCGCGATAATCTCCGCTGTATTCATAGTCGTGCTCACGCGCCTTACATATCACAACACACGCGAGCGCGCTCAGCACCAGTCCGACACGCCGAGCGTCAAGGAGTGCTTCGCGCTCCTGTTCAAGAACCGTCCTCTGCTCATGCTCTTCTTTGCAAATATCTTCTTCCTTATCTGCAAGATACCCGAGCAGATTTCGTTCTACTTTGTCGCCGACCTTCTTTTCAACAGAAAATACAACGTCTTTATAGATGTTATCAAATTCCCGGGCTTCCTGCTCGCGGGTATTCTCGTGCCCAAGATAGTCGAAAAGCTCGGCAAGCGTGCAGACTCGCGCAGATTCTTCCAGATCTGCTGCGTCTCTGCAATAGTGCTCCACCTGCTCTTCGCGCTGACCACCTACGGCGGTCTTGTCAACAAGCCCGCAGGTCAGTCCGCTTCGATATTCACGGCTATTCTTGTTATTCTCTTCACCGGTCTTACCACCATCCCGCTTGAGTTCAAGAACCTCATGCAGAAAGAGATGGAGGCCGAGACGGTCGACTATATCGAATGGAAAACAGGACGCCGCGTTGAGGGCATCATGCTCTCGATAATGAGCTTCACGGGAAAGATTGAGAACACCTTCGCTTCGTCCATCGGCATCGCCATTCTCGGCGTTGTGGGCTATGTCAGCCACACAGAGGGCTCACTGATTCAGAACCACAGCACCAATCTCGCGCTGTTCGCAATGACAACGATAGTCCCCGCCATAGGCTATCTGCTCATGCTCATACCTATACACTTCTATAACATCACCGGCGAAGGACACAGAAAGATGATGTCCGAAATCGCCGAACGCCGCGCATCTATAGCAGCCGAGACTGCCGCCGAGATGCAGAGCGCAGGAGAGACAAAATGAACCCACGCTTCGTTTTCATAGCCGATACCCACCACTTCTCGCGCACCCTGTCAGACGGCGGCGAGGCATATGCCTACCGCAGCGAATCGGATCAGAAGTGCCTCGAAGAGACGGGCGAGATAATCGACGCGGCTTTTGAGAAGATACTCGAAGACCCGCCCGCCGCGGTGATGATAGCCGGAGATTTATCCGACGACGGCGAACGCATATGCCACGAGGAGTTCCGCGAAAAGCTGCGTGAGCTTCAAAAGCATGTTCCCGTATATGTCATAACCGCGACGCATGACTGGTGCTGCGACGAGAATCCGCGCAGATTCACGGGCAGCGAAGTCACAAACGACGTTGAGACAGTCCCGCACGAGGAGCTGAGCGAATTCTACCGCGAATTCGGGCTCGACCGCGCGATAAGCTCATACAAGACGCATCTCGGCATATACTCATATGTCGCGCAGATTGCCGACGGAGTTCGCCTGCTCGCGCTCAACGACGACCAGAACGGCAAAGGGCGCGCGGGCTACACCCCCGACCACATGGCATGGGTCGAGGAACAGATACGCAAGGCAAAAGAGGACGGTCAGCTGATGATCGGCATGGAACATCACCTGCTCATCGCGCACATCCACCCGTTCATCACGAGCGGCCACTGCGTCGGCGACCGCGAAGAGGTTGCCGCGAAATTAGCGGACGCAGGGCTTCGCTATATGTTCGTCGGTCACTCACATATTCAGAGAATAGATACATTTGTATCACCCTCGGGAAATCCGATAACGGAAGTGAACATAGGCTCGCTGTGCGGCTATCCCGCGCCGATAGTCAATGTTACTGTAACGGACGACAACCGCCTGCACATAGTCACGGAGCATCTTGAGAGCTTCGAGGGCGCAGACGACGCGCAGGAGTTTTTGAAAGCGCACGCGGTGCAGATGATAGACCTGCCGCTCAAGGGCATACTCGTTAGCCGCGAAGAGTTCGGCAAAAGGCTCGACGCGCTCGGTGCGAACGGCAAGAAAATATCAGCGCTGCGTCCGATAGCAAAGCCGATTGCAAAGCTGCTGCTCGAATCCGATGTGATGAGCTTCTACAAAAAAGTGAACCGCCTAACCTTCGGCAAAATTCTCCGCAAGGAGGACGCCGAGGAGCTCGCGGACATGAAGGTTATCGACATTGTTCACAATGTCCTGCTCTCGTTCCTCGACGGCGGCATGAACAGAGTCGAGAGGGACAGCGCATACTACCGCCTCGTCACCGGGACGATATCGATTCCCTCGCGGATAATGAAAAACAATTCGCTGTTCAGAAAGCTAAACGAGTGCGCCGACGCGATACTCACGGGCAGCGACCCCGACCCCGAGGACGCAATAATATAAAAAATACAGGGCTTCCGTTAAAAATCGGAAGCCCTGTTTGATTTTCTGCTGTCAATGGAAATCCCACGAATCGATATCGGCATAGACATCGTTGATATGATTCGCGTTGCCGTATTTCAGCGTGCGCGTGTATATCGCAAGCCCCGAACGGTAGCAAAGCGGGACGAACGGCATATCGGCATTGAACGCATCTATAAATGTGTTCACATCGGACGAGCCTGCGAGAAACGCCGAATACGCAGTGCTCGCGGCGCCCGAAGTGTTGATGCCGTAAGCCACGCTGCCGCCGCTCTTGAGAAGCGGCGAAAGGCTCATATTCTCGGTGAGCTTGACCTCGCCTATATACATATCATATTTGCCGGACGCGACCGCCGAGCGGTAATCTTTTTCGCTCAGCGCGCTGACGGTGACGGAGATTTTGAGCTTTTCGAGCATCTCTTTTATGCTCTGCGCCGCCGCAGATTTGAAGCCGTTGTCTTTGTTGACGACTATTTTCAGCGAAAGCTGTTTTTTGTTCGCGTCCGCGCGCACGGCGTCATTTTTTGAAGTATATCCCGCCTCGTCGAGCAGCTTTCCCGCCGCTTCGAGGTCGGTTTTGACTGTATAATCTTTGCCGGAGATAACATTCCAGTCGGGGTTGAACGGAGTATACGCCGCTTTTGCGTGACCCTGGAACGACTCGTCGGCGAGCTTCGCCCTGTCAATGGCAAGCGCCACCGCCTGACGCACCTTCTCGGATGAGAGCGCGGAGCAGCTCTTGTTGAAAGCGAGATAGACTAAATTATTCATCAGGATATCTGCGACCGACGAGGAATAGCGGTTATAAGAGCCGCCGCGCAGATCGTCAAAAGCGAAGCTTATATTACCGATGGCGAGGGTATATTTGAGCATGCTCAAATCTTTGACATCATAGAGAGTGATGCTCGTTTTCTTCGGCGAGAAGTTGCCGCGCGCGCTGCTCGCTTTGAGATAGCCGACGCCGTTTTCCGAAGAATATGTGTATCTGCCTCTGCCCGCAGCGCCGTCCTCGGTCGAGCCGCCCTTTGTGACAGCAAAGGTCAGACAGTTGATGGCATACGGATCGTCATCGGCGAGAGAAAACACGACGCTGTTCCCGCTGACTTTTGCGCTGCTGAAATTCGCAAGCTGAGTTTTATATGCGGGCGATTTCTTCGCGCTCTCAAACGAGGCGACAACATCGGAAGCCGAGACGCTCGAACCGTCCGAGAACTTTGCAGACGCAAGAGATACCGTCAGGGTTCGACCGCTGCGGCTGTAATTCGACGCGAGAAGCGGCTGAGGATTATAATTTTTGTCGAGGGCAAACAGGCCGTCATAGATAAGCGGCATCAGCTGCTGGTTGAGCATACTTGTTGCCGTAAAGGGATTGAGCTTATCGCCTTTTGAATACGGCAGTTTGAGGGTCTGCACCGCCTCGACCGCCTCGGGCGGCATGGTGGTTGTCTCGTCCCCGCCGTCCTTTTTGTTTGAACAGCCGCTGAATGCGAAAGAAAGCGCGACCGTCAGCACAAGTATCGCCGCCGCGGCGCGGATAATTTTTTTCTTCATACTTATCTCCTCTCGGGGAAGTGTAAAGTTATATAGCTTTACGTTATTTTATCAGATCTTTGATTATCTCGCCCGCCATTATCATGCCTGCAACGGGCGGAACAAACGATATACTCCCGGGCAGTGCCCTGCGTGAAGTCACTTCGGCGGTCTCATTCGGCTTTATCGGCTGCTCGGGTGACCAGACGACTTTCAGGTGACTTATGCCTCTGACCTTCAGCTCGCGGCGCATCACGCGGCACAGCGGACAGACCGAAGTTTTTGTGATATCAGAGACCCGAAAAAGCGTCGGGTCGAGCTTATTTCCCGTGCCCATGCACGATATCAGCGGTATCCCCCGCCTCTGCGATTCGACAGCTAACGACAGTTTTGCCTGAACGGTATCGACCGCGTCAGCCATATAGTCATAGCGGTTCTCGAAGAAATCCGCAGAATTCTCTTCGAGATAGAACCCGTCGATAATATTCACCTTGCAGTCGGGATTTATATCTTTTATTCTCGCCGCCGCGACCTGAGTCTTTTTCATGCCGACCGTTGAAGAGAGGGCGTATAGCTGGCGGTTGATGTTGGTAATCGCAACCTCGTCATTGTCGATAACGGTCAGCTCGCCGACTCCTGCGCGGGCGAGCGCCTCCGCAGTATAAGAGCCGACGCCGCCGAGCCCGACCACCGCGACATGGCAACGGCTCAGCTTTTCGACCGACTCCCCGCCTATGAGCATTTCACTTCTTGAAAAGCGCGAAAGATCCAAAACATCTGCCTCCGGTAGTTTCTTATGGGATTATTGTACACCATGGGCGAAGATTTTGCAATTTTTTATTGATAAAAGCGCGGTTGCGGTTGTTTTTTTGTCCGCCAGAGGTTATAATTAAATGAATATCAATCAAAATAAAGGATGTCATTTGAAATGAAATTAGGAATAGTAGGTCTGCCGAACGTCGGCAAGAGCACACTTTTCAACGCCATCACAAATGCGGGCGCGCAGTCCGCGAACTATGCGTTCTGCACCATCGAGCCGAATGTCGGCGTGGTCGCAGTGCCAGACGAGCGGTTGGACAAGCTCGCCGAGATGTATCACCCGGACAAGATAACCCCCGCGACGATCGAATTCGTTGACATAGCGGGTCTTGTGCGCGGCGCATCGAGAGGCGAAGGTCTCGGCAACAAGTTCCTCTCGCACATAAGAGAGGTCGACGCGATAATACATGTTGTTCGCTGCTTCGAGGACGACGACATTGTCCATGTTGACGCGACTATCGACCCGAAAAGAGACATCGAGACGATAAACCTCGAGCTCATCCTCTCCGACCTCGAGATGGTCGAGCGCAGGATAGACAGGGTCGCAAAGCAGGCGAGAAACGATAAATCCGCAGCCGCCGAGCTCGAGTTCCTCAAGAGACTCAAAACCGAACTTGAGAGCGAAGTGCCCGCGAGAAATGTCGAGTGCGACGAGAACGAGCGCGAATTTTTGGCTCAGATCGCCCTGCTCACCGCGAAGCCGGTAATATACGCCTGCAACATGAGTGAAAACGATTTTGCAAACAATATTGATACAAACCGCCACTATCTCGCGGTCAAAGAAATAGCCGCCGCAGAGGGTTCGGAGGTTCTGCCGATCTGCGCGGAGCTTGAGGCTGAGATAGCCTCGCTCGAAAAAGAGGAGCGCGAGATGTTCCTGACCGATCTCGGAATCGAGAAAGGCGGACTCGATCTGCTCGTTCAGCGCAGCTATCACCTGCTCGGTCTTATCTCATATCTGACCGCCGGCAAGCCCGAGGTCAGAGCCTGGACGATAACCCGCGGCACGAAGGCACCCCAGGCGGCAGGAAAGATTCACTCCGACTTTGAGCGCGGATTCATACGCGCCGAGGTCATAAGCTTCGACGATCTCATCGCCTGCGGTTCGCTGACCGCCGCAAAGGAAAAGGGTCTTGTCCGCAGCGAGGGCAAGGAATATGTCATGAACGACGGCGATGTCGTGCTGTTCAGATTCAATGTGTAAAAGGAGTTAATTATGGCTGAGGACAACAACATTCTTGATTTTTATCCCGACGGCGAGGAGGATTCCTGCGCCGAGGACAGCTACGTTACTCTCGTTGACGACGAGGGCAACGAGGTTGAGATGTCGGTAGTCGACATAGTCGAGCACAAGGGCGAAAATTATGTCATTCTCCTGCCCGTTGAAAACATCGAATCGGGCGACATGCAGTTCGCCGTGATGAAGATCGAATACGACGAGGAGACCGACGAATACACCTATGTGACCGGCAACGAGCCGGAATACGACGAGGTTTTCATTGAGTTTCGCGAGAGACTCGAACAGGAGCTGAGCATCATTGACGATGACGGCGACGAGTTAGACAGCGAAAACGACATCGATCATTTCGACGAGGACAACTGATAAAATAACAAGCAAAAGCCGCCCGACTGTAATAAATACAGCCGGGCGGCTTAATTTTTTATATCAATCCGAGCTTTTTGAACGCGTTATAGAGTCCGTTTGAATTTATATCGTCGGTCACCATATCGGCGGCCGCGCGCAGAGCCGGAGTTCCATTGCCCATGGCGACTCCGAAAGAGGCGAAGTCCATCATCTCAAGATCGTTGTCGCCGTCGCCGAAGGCTATTGTCGCGCTCTGAGACGCGTCAAAGCGGCGCAGTATCTCCGCCATGCCGGTAGCTTTGGTGTATCTGCTGTCCGTTACCTCGCCGCAGCGGTCACCCATGTTGCCGAAGCTGTATCGCACGACGCTGAACCTGTCCCCGAGGTCAGCGGCAACATCGAGAAGCCCTTTCGGTGCTCCGTAATATATGAGCTTTTCGGCAACCGTAAGTTCGGGCACGCTCCCGACTATTTTTGTCATGCCGAAGAGCGAATCTATCTTGCCGCGGTCGATGCCGTCGGCGAGATAATGCTCAACTATCGCGTCCCCGCACCACTTTTCGAGCATCAGCGTGTGCTCTGTCTGCACGCAGTACGGAGTGTGCGCGGCGGTGAAATAATCCGAAAGAAAGGTTATATATTCTTTGGAAAAACAGTGCTGAGCTATGCACTCGCCGTCTGCCATAACATATGCGCCCGACGAGCATACCGCGCCGTCGAAATCCACCTTTTCGAGAAGCCACGGATATATCTGCGAACGCTGTCTGCCAGTGCAGACGAATAGCTTATGTCCGTTTGATTTTGCGGTTTCCAGTGCCTTGAGCGCTGAGTCGGCGAGCTTGCCCTGAAAATCGACAAGCGTTCCGTCTATATCAAGAAAAATATATTTGCAGTCCATGCATTTCCTCCGAAAGCGTTTTCATTATGATAGCACAACCCGCGCTTTTTGTCCATTGCCGATTGAAAAAGCCGGTGCGTTTATAGTATAATCTTTTACACAGGGAATTTACAAGGCGGTGGAAAGCATGACTGATATCGAACACGCAAAACAGCTTCTTACAGGTGAGGGATACACCTGCGTCATTTGCAGGGGCAATGACATACACACGAGCGAAAAGCGTGGAGTCGCGCCGCTCATTGAGATTTTAGACAGCAATATTGATGTCCGCGGATATTCCGCCGCAGATAAGACGGTCGGCAAAGCGGCGGCGATGCTGTTCGTATTGCTCGGCGTCGGCGAAATATATGCCGTAGTTATAAGCCGGAGCGCCAAAAAGATTCTTGACGGGCACGGGATAAAATATTCCTGCGGCGAAGAGGTCGAATATATAATAAACCGCAAAAAAGACGGCATGTGCCCGATGGAAAAGGCGGTTATGGACATTGACGACCCCGACGAGGCTCCGACAAAAATAAAAGAAACTATCGAAAAAATGAGAAAGGGCGGCTGACATGAAGCTTCATTACATGGGCAAGTTCAACCTCGACCCGGACAGCCTGCCGCAGGCGGAGCACAAGCCCGGCGCGGTGGAATTCAAAGAGGCGGACAGCATGAAAAAACTGTCCGTTATCGCGAACACCGTCGCCTGCATAATACTCGTCATTCTCGGCGCGGCGGCGTTCTTCAGAATTGTTCCCGTTGCAGAACCAAAATCCGCGACAATCACCTGGTTTGCGGCGCTCCTCGGCTCTATAGTGATAATCTTCCCGCACGAGCTGCTCCACGCCCTCTGCTTCAAAAAAGATGTGTATCTTTACACAAATCTCAAGCAGGGCATGCTGTTTGTTATAGGCACGGAGACGATGAGTAAGGGCAGGTTCATATTCATGTCGATGCTCCCGAACTTAATTTTCGGCATCGTCCCCTATGTTATTGGCATGATTTTCCCGAAGTTTATATTCCTGACCATGTTCGGCATGATCTGCACAAGCATGGGCGCGGGCGACTACTACAATGTTTTCAACGCCATACGGCAAGTGCCGAAGAACGGAAGAGTATATATGTCCGGCATGCGGTCGTATTGGTATGTGGAGGAATGAAAAATGAGGCTGATAATCAGCCTCATTTTTACTATATCTAAAGTTTTAACTGAATGAAATAAGTGAAATATCAAAGCGTCCGGATTGTTTAAAATATCCCAGCGGAAATACCTCGTCATCATCACAATGATTTTCTTTCCATTTTTCTGCGACCATTTTTAATTCTGATGCAGTAATCAAAAGAATGTTTGTATCATTGCTCATTGAATATTTCAGACACTCTTTGGGCGAATCATCGGTAAAGTCCGGTCCAATAACTATAAAAACAGGTATACTTTTCTCTTCGCCCTTTATATATCTGTCAAACTGTTTTATATGATCACTCAGCTTAACGGGCGTTTCTTTTGATTTATTATCCCAAAGTATAAGTTTATTTCCAAACGACAGCATTCCATCAGCATGTTCTGTTCCTTTAAGCATCAGCGGCTTATTCTTCAAAATCTTTTCAAATAAGTAATTTGTTGCTTCCTCAAATTTGTGTTCACATTCAAGGTCTTTATCAATAATGCCTTGTTTACGCAACTTATCCAAATTGCGCGATGCTAAATCCTCATAAAACTCGTAATAGAGCGCCCTCTCATCATCCTCCGTAACTTCGATTTTCTGAATATCATCGTAATAGGCAACTATTCTATCAATCAGTTCATTTTTTGAACCCCTGCATGAAACGCCTATATCATTACACCATTTCACTAGGTCAGTCCCGTTAAGTCCGTCTCTTGCTGTGAACCCTCCTATTAAATTATGCGCCTTTATATGTCTCATAACCTTGTAAGATAAGGATTCTATTGTTTCATTCTTTCCTAATTCAACACTCGCTTTCTGCAAAATGTCAATTAAATACGCTTTTTTCTTAACATATTTACTTTCAAGTAACTTTTCGTATGAAAACTTTTTAATATCAACATTATAATAAGTACGTATAACATCCGCTATTTCCTCAGGTAATATATCATAATCTGTTCCCTGAGAATCTCTGACCACAAAAAGAATTCCCCTCTGTTGAAGAAGTTTACGTACTGCACCAATCTCATCACGAGTATGCAACACATTTCCATGCTTCGGAAATATCCCTCTATGTGCCTGAATTAATTCATATTCATCATCTAATATTTGTAATTTCTTCTTCAGCTTATATATTAAATTTTGTTCATCTGCAGAAATGGCTAGATTATTTTCCCATGCCGCATCTATAACATAAGATAACAATTTTATGTTTTCCTTTTCGAACAGCTCTTCCTCTTCATTTTCCCTATCCAAAATTGATTGTTCATAAAGTATTACTTCATCTTCTAAATCCTTTTGGCACAAGGAAAAATTATCTTCATTAAGCAATACTTCTCTAATTATAATTTCGAGAAGTGTTCTTACACTCTCATCTTCATGAAGCTTCAAACTTTTAATTGTATTATAGACATTTTCTTGATTATAATATTGCGGAGCCGTTTTTATCATTGCCGCCTTTAGTTCATCATACGATAACCGCTTATAATCAATAACATATTCATTAGCTAGCCTCTTTAAGTCAATAAATGTAGATACATTATTTACACATTCTGCAAATTTCATATTATCGCTCCTTTTTTATAATAATATCACAAATCACAAAAAAATCAAGTGTAAAGCTTTATAGAAAAATTAATACACCAATTAGTTACGTTTTTATATACAGAATCAGTCGATGTTCACATTGGTGCGGCAGTGTGTGGCAGAGTAGTTGGTTTGGGTCAGTAGGTAAAGTAAAAAAGAACAGGAAGACCGATGTCTTCCTGCTCTGTTAGTTAAATAAAATTCACTTAGTACAATGATTTTTTAATAAATGAAGTGTTTGCTCCGCAAACATGAAGCGACAACTTCGTTGTCATGAAGCGTTCGCTATGCTCGCACGAGGTAAAGCGCGCTTTTAATTTTCATGCGGTTTGACCGCACTTTATAAGCGAAGCGACTTCATTTTTCATACACCGAAAGTGCGCTTAATTGAAAAAGCACTTGCAAATGCAAGTGCTTTTTGGCTCCTCCTGTTGGACTCGAACCAACGACCCTTTCGGTCAGAAACATAGTCGCCTTGCTCGCTTGGAGCGCTTCGCAATGCTCGTTGTTTCTTCCTGCTCAGAGCACCGCTTCATCTGCCGCAGGCAGCGCGGTGCTCCGAGCCAGTTAACAGTGGTTGTGACGCGAATATCAAACAGTGTCATTTGATTCCATGCAGTGTAGAACCGTGATTTTTCCCATATAACGCAATTAATAAACGGTTCGCGTGGTGCGAAAAATCGCTAAATAATAATAGTGTTAGACAATTGTTAGACGGTTTGCTTGCTGTTGTTTTATATAGCGGAGTGGAGCAGTTGGTAGCTCATTAGGTTCATGCCCTAAAGGTCGTGGGTTCAAGTCCCGCCTCCGCAACCATAATGATTGACTCATAAGTCAAAATTGCCTCCTACAGCCAGCAGATGGACGAGCTGCAGGAGCGACAGCGAGAACTCAAAGCAACGGCAGGACGATTCGCGGAAGTGAAATACTGGATGGACGCATTCAGAGAGCATGTCCACAGCGGAGAAAAGATGGACACCACAGACGCGGTGGTGCTACGCCAGCTCACCGACAGAATCGTGGTGTACGATGATCGGCTGGAGATCCATCTGCGGATCGGAGGTACACTGGAGCAGAAATATCTGTAAGTGACAAATACCGGCAAGAATTGCGCATTGTCGATGGTATAATAAAGTAATTCGCAGATGCCGGTAACAACGGATATGTCCGTTTTATGGTACACATCATACTGTATTATAAAGATAAACATACTGGTATGACATAGGAATTTTCAAAAACCCATTTACAAATCATAAAAAAGATGCTATAATTTCATTACCGAAAAGGTAACGAAAAGAGGCGATCTGTTTTTTGAATGGAAATTCTGTATAAAAACAAAACTGCAGAGCAGCAGTTTTCATCAAAGTACAAAAGCAAATGGAGATATCCTGAGCAGGTGAAGACAAAACTGCAAGCTGCAGAAAACGCATTCAAAGCAGCAACATCGCTACAAGATATTGCGAGTTACCCGCCTTTTCATTTTCATCCCCTGAAAGGCGACCGCAAACACGAGTGGAGCATATACTTAGGGAATACGGGATACCGAGTTGCATTGATTCCGTGTGACGACGACGGCAATACCATTACGAGTGGCGACATTATAGCTCAGTGCAAGAAAATAAAAGTGGTGTTGGTTACGGAGGTATCGAACCATTATGAGTAACATTATAAATTATAGTGACATTATGGCGTTCCATCCGGGATATTACGTTGCTGAAATCGTTGAGGATATGGGGATTACTCAAGATGAATTTGCAACACGGTTGGGAACGACAGGAAAAACACTTAGTAAATTGATAAGTGGTCAAATTAATCTATCAAATGACCTTGCAAAAAAACTATCTGCAATGCTTGGAAGCAGTGTTGATTTTTGGTTGAATTTGCAAACCGCATTCGAGGAAAAAGTCATCGAAATTGAACGTCAAAAGGAACTGGACGAGCAAGCAGTAGTCGTTTCGATGATTGACTATTCTTTCTTCGAAAAAGTCGCAAAACTTCCCGCGACACGATCTGTATCTGAAAAAATAACAAACCTTTGTCGGTACTTAGTTGTTTCAGATCTTAGAATTTTAGCGCAACCTGACTTTTTGGCAAATTTCAGAACGGGTATTAGTAACATTGAAGAAAAGAATATCGTGAACGCACAAGCGTGGCTACAAACAGCTATTAATTTCGCAAAACAAGTTAAAACTGAGCTGTTTAGCGCAGAAAAACTAAAATCTTATTTGCCAGAGATAAGAAGCATGACTGTACAAGATCCGGATGTGTTCCTTCCAAGACTGCGCAGCATATTTGCAGAGTGCGGTATAGCTTTCGTGCTACTCCCGCATCTTAAAAATTCTGGAATTAATGGAGTTGTAAAATGGATTGCACAGGATCGTGTTGTATTAGCAATGAATGATCGGCGCGCCTACGCGGACACGTTTTGGTTCTCGTTATTCCATGAGATCAAGCATGTATTGCAACAAAAAACAAAGACGGTTTTTGTTAGTGCAAGTTCTCAGGAAATGCGCGTTATGGATGCTAGATTGGAGACAGAGGCAGACGATTTTGCGCAGAACTATTTGATCCCGTCAAAGGATTACCGTAGATTTGCACCTAATAAATACACATCAGATGCTCAAATAGTCGCCTTTGCTAGAAGTATTGGTATTCACCCCGGCGTGGTAGCAGGACGTCTTCAACATGATGGAATTATTGCCTCTAATAGATGTGCTGGTCTGCGTCAAAAGTATAAGATTATTTTGCAGTAACTTTTGGTGCAAACACCCTGCATTTACGCACCGTTTGGTGCTAACATCGCAGAACGAGTGTTCATAACAGATTTGAGTTATGAACACTCGTTTTGTGCTTCTTTTTTGAGCAAGACTGGCCTGCTCTTTTTATGTCGGGATGTACTCCACAGCAATTCCTGTAACATAATACTCCGTCAGCGGCGCTTTCGGGATATCAATATAGCCCAGAAAATAATGAGGTCGTAAATATTTTCTCTCATTAAAAATTTTTCCTCAGCTACTCTAGATAAGGAGTGCTTTTGGGGCAGGGGCTTTTTGCAAATGGCTTAAAATATTTTTCAAAGCGCAATAAAGACGCAGCCAACAGATCACTCCAAAAGCTGCGCCTCTGCATTTTTTGGTATTCAATTTTGCAATGCGTTATTTTAGCAGGCAGACCGTTTTTACTCCTATTCTTGAAAAAACGGTATTTATCAGGGTGTCCCCTGACCGACCCATGTATTCAAATAGAATTCATAATATTTAGCAAACTTTGGTAATTGTCTACATCGTGGTACACCACATTGCTTGTGGACATCTCGTTAAACAGCTTCTTTGCACAAGAGATTTTCGCCTGCTCAATGGGACGCAACTCAAGACTTTCCATTGTGCCTTTCGTTTCAGCTATGAAGAAAATGTGCTTAACCGTACCTTCATAGAAAGCAATTGCCCAGTCCGGCGAATAGTTGCCCACCGGCGTGGGGATTTGAAAGGTTCTCGGCAGCTTGGCGTAGACGCACACCTCGTCTGCCGCATCCAAATCTTCAGCAAATTTTCTCTCAATGCTCTTGTCCGCCGATCCATCCGTGAACACACAGTCCTGAATGGCTTTCTTTGCAAGAAATGCCTTATCAAAGCTCTGTGTTGCCTTTTCAGCCGTAAAGATAGAGCTGTCATATTCGCCCTCAATGGTGTCGTAGGAAATATGCTCCACGATCATCGTGGCTTTCTGTTCGTTGATGAGCCGGATGACCTTTGTGATGAACTCCTCCGGGTTGTTCTTGAACATATAGAGCTTGTCCACACGGATGCCTTGCAGGATAGCAGAAACCGTGCGCCGTGTCAGAACGGTGCCCTCTGCAATTTTTCCGATGAGATCGTACTTGATCTGACTGGTTTCAGCGTGTTTGAGCGTCTTTGTCCGTGTCTTTTCACCGGTGAAGGATGCTCCACGCTCAATCTCATACTCGTTCATCTCTGTTTTCTGCCGCCCGATGGTGGTCGTGTATTGCAGCTCGGAAACAAAGAGCTTTTCGTCAATATGAGCGATAGCCTTGCGGATCAGCTCGGCGCTGTCAAAATCAACGGTATAAGCGTACTTATGGTTGATCTCACGCCACAATGCCTGAAACTCTTTCTTGGCAAAGTTCTCGTTAAGCGGGTTATCTTTAACCTTGGTTTCGTGACCGTCGGAGAACATATCCTTGAGGACACTATCATCATAGACCGCCTGAATGAGCGTGTGGATACCGTCTGCAATCGGCCCCAATTCCTCCGGCAGCTTTGCAACGGTTCCGTTCTTAATATCCTGACGGTACTTGTCTGTCACCTTGCGCTTCATATCCACATAGCCGTTCTGAATGAGATAGAACTCGATAGCATTGGCTTTTTCATCGTCAATAAGCGTCGGCACATCGTCCAACTTGACATATTTGCCCTTGAAGTATTCGCTTGTAGCAACCGTGGGTCTGTCATAAAGCACGGTCTTAATATCCGACTGCAAGTCTGCTACAAAGGTCTTGTAGCTTTCGCTGGCGACCACCGTCAGCGTGTTGATCTCGTGAACGCTGTCGCCGCAGCTCTGCACATCCATACGGTTGCCGTCCTGATTGACGCAAAGGCGCAGACCACGCCCGACTTCCTGCCGCTTCGCCGTGTTGCTGTCGGAGTGCTTCAGAGTGCAGATTTGGAACACATTCGGGTTATCCCATCCTTCACGCAGTGCAGAGTGGGAGAAAATAAACCGTGTTGGCTCGTCAAAGGAAAGCAGTCGTTCCTTGTTTTTCAGGATCAGATCATAGGCGGAAATATCGTCGGAGAACTCGCTGCCACGCTTGAGCTGGCTGTCCACGCTGCGCCCGGTTTTCTTATCGATGCTGAAATAGCCTTTATGTACCCGGCTCACATCGCTGCAAGTGGATTTGAGATATTTCTGATACGGCGTGTCAAACATCGTAATGTACTCGTTCAGAATGGCAAGATACTCCTGCTCAAACATCACGCCGTATTCGCCAAGCACCTCGTCGCCGTTTTCGTCGTACTGGCGGTACTTTGCCACTTCGTCAATAAAGAACAGGGACAGGCACTTGATGCCCATATTAAAGAGCTTTTCCTCCTTTTCAAAGTGGGAGAGGATGGTTTCACGAATCTGAATGCGGCGCATATCCTTTTCGGACACATCGCCCACCACATCACCGGCTTTGATAACCTCGCCGTTGGTGAAGGTCACGGTGCCGCGCAGCGGGTAAATCTCCGAAATGGTATATCCCTTGTACTGCTCCATTTCCTGCGAAACAAAGTAGAGGTCGTCACCAACGCCGAGAATACGGGTTTCACGGTTGATGGACTTGTTATAGCCAATCTCCAGCTCGATTTTTGCCATCGGCGGCTTCTTGCTGGAAAGAACGATCTGTTCAAGGTAGAGGTAGCTGTCTGTGCCACGGAAGTTTTTGACCTCAAAGCCCTTAAAGTGAATGAATGTGGTACAACCCGCCAGTCAGTGATGATCGGTAGGATGTACTGCTGTATTCATAAACCAATATTACCATGTTTTTAGAGATAGACATCTCAATTCAGATCGAATGTGCCGAAAATCTACATAAAATCAAACTATAAAAATATCAATCAGAATCTTTTTATGTTAGACGATTTATCTATTGTGCATATTTCGCAGTAATAGTTCTTTCCTTTTCTGCATCTATACCGCTATATTACTAATAGCAAAATAAAAATGAATTTTCTGTATCCTATTGACTTTCACAAACAATATATATATAATAAAATAAATAAATTTATTTATTTGAAAGGAGGGCTCTGTTTTGATTAAACCTACAGAGTTTGGCAGATTCTTGAAGGCAAAAAGAAAAGCTGCAGGACTTACACAAGATGATGTTGCTGCAGCGATCAACAAAACAGGGCAATATATAAGCAATATAGAAAGAGGCAAAAACAACGCTCCTCCTAATACTACTGACATAGAGGCAATAATTCATGTGTTGTGCTTGAATGACTCCGAAGCAAAAGAATGTAGGCAGTTGGCTACGGCCGATCGAAATCAGCTTTCGAGCAAGCAAATGGCATATTTATTGAAACACAAAACCCTTCTATCCTTAATTGATTTTGGCGTTGAAAATGAAATCACCGATTCGCGTTGGAAGGATGTATTTTCAATTATTTCAAACGGAAGCAGTCTTTAATTGGTGGTGATAATGATGAGAAACAGGAAGAATATAACTGGCATTAACACTAGAATTACCGTTTTAGCAGACATTATCCAAAAAGCCAGAGTTGTTTTGTGCGCAGATAATGAACGCATATATCTCAATGCTGAGGAAACAAGAAAAATTATTCTTATTTGTCTGATATTCTATCGCACAAAAAATATCACTTTCCCCTGTGAGACCATTAATTTAAAATATATTCTCTCGGCTATTAAAATGAATGATCTCAATATTTTTGAGTTAAGTTTTAATGATAATCTTCAAACCCTAGAACTTGCAGGTGCTCTAAATGAACTATCTCACATTGATCAAGAACCGGATTATCTCGAGTTGATTAATTATGCTCTTGAAGCATTGGAATATGACACAGATGTATACTTCAACGTTAAAGTGTCTCGTGGTACGAGAAATTCTAATAGCAAGAAAAAAGATAGCGGTATTTACTATACGCCACTCGATGTAGCGAATTTCATTGTTTCGCAATGTGTTGATACCGCTTTATCTGAAACTGATATGCCTTCTGTGTTAGATTGCAGTTGCGGAACTGGGGTTTTCTTGATCCAGAGCCTTTGCCATATGGAATATCAAAAAAACAAAAATCACGACCTTGGCACATCTATGCGTATTCTTGATCGTTGTATATGGGGCGTCGATATTAGTCCTGCTGCTGTAGACTGTTGTAAAGCAGTGTTTTTACAATACTATTTGGATCACTATGAGGATGCCATAGCAAAAATAAATGAAGTCTGGAAGGTAATTGATAAATCCATATTTATTGGTGATGCTACTCATTTGCAAGAAATATCGGCCCGGAGCTCGGTTTTCCCTCAGCATTTTGATTGTATAGTAGGAAATCCCCCATACGTTACCGAAGGTCGAGAATCAAATATGTTCGTTCCTTTTGTGGATAATATGATAGCTTATTCATCGAATCGCAGCTGTTCAGCCCTGATTCTTCCGCTCTCCATTTGCTACTCGCAAGGACGCGAATTTGTTCGTCTTCGAAATGAAATTCAAACCGATAGCGCAACATGGACTTTTATGAATTACGATAGAAGCCCAGATTCATTGTTTGGAGATCAGGTCAAAACACGCAACACGATTTTGTTTAGACAAAGCACCAAATCAACAACCGGTATTTTCACAACCAATTTACAGCGATGGACATCAGCAAATCGCACCCGTTTATTCACAGATTATACTCTCTGCAACATTTCTGGAATGTCAATTTCAAAGTATGTGCCGAAAATTTCAAATAGCATTGAAAAAGTATGCTGTGAACGCATTAGCGCGGGAAGTTCAAATTTATATTCACTTTTTGAACATAGCAACAGCGGTCACCCGCTAATTGTAAATGGCACGGCATACAATTGGCTTTGCGCATACGACCATATTCCACCGTCAGTTGATGAAAACGAGAAGCCATATATGTCGGGCGCTACAAGAATTTATCATCTACCTGATCGTGAGAGTCGTGACTTTTGTATCGCTGTGCTCAGCAACCGAATTGCTTATTGGTTTTGGAGTGCAATAGGTGACGGCTTCCACTTTAATGCCTCATTCTTATCGGACTTTAGAATTGGTAAGGATTCCTTTACGGAATCGCAGTACTCCGAACTGTGCTTTTTAGGTAGAAAGTATTCGGAACAAATCAAGAGGCATCCAACGGCTTCCTATAACGCAGGAAAGAAAATCGTTAATTATTCTCACTGGGAAGCAATGGATACTGTTCGAAAAATCGAGAAGCTTATTATAGAAGCTTTAGATCTTCCGAATGATTTTGCTTCTCATGTAGAGCAATGGTATTTTAATCAGGTTAATTGTGACCGAGACAACGAAAAGAGGTAAATAACAATGTCGAATGTCATTTCGTCAGAAATAAAAGAAGCGTCCAAACTTACCAGCGAAGAATGGAAGGAATGGACAAAAACAGTTTGGAGCATTGCCAACATCAGTGACAGTATTCACCCCGCGGTTTATCCTCCCGAGATCCCTTACCGTTTAATCAGAATGTTTTCATTTGTTGGGGAAACGGTTTTAGATCCTTTTTCTGGAATGGCTACCACAGGAAGGGTGGCCCTTCAAAATAACCGTTCTTACATTGGCTTTGAAACAAACCCTGTATATCACAGCGAATCTTTGAGAAGATTGAGTGAATCTGTATTGCCCGAAAACAGTTATAATTGTCATTATGATGTATCAAATTCCAGCTCATGTGATATGAGCTCTGTCAAGGATGATAGCGTAGGAATCGTGGTAACTTCTCCGCCTTATTGGAATAAAGCCAATTACGGTGAGTACGACGGAAACATTGGCGGCTTTGAATACTATGACGACTTTTTAGTTGAACTTCAAAAAGTTTTTGCCGAATGTTATCGCGTGTTAAAACCCGGAAGAAAAATGTGTGTTGTTACAGCAAATGTTAACCAAAACACAAAAGAACACGGTCTTCTTACAATCCCGCTGGCTACAGATATGACCAAAGTTCTGCAGTCTTGCGGATTTGCCCTTATTAACCAAGTCATCTGGAACAAAGATGGTACTGGCGGAAGATGGGGATCTGCGAATTCTCAGAGGCCTATTTTTGGTAGTTATCCCTATCCGCCTAATTTCCTTTTTAAGAACGTCAATGAGTATATTATCATCGTTCAGAAGCCCGATCCAAAAAAGAAGAATTCAAAAGCTCCCTCTTACAACGAATTGTTCAGAAATGAACCTATATAACGAAAATGGCGCTGTCGGTTAAAACCGGCAGCGCCATATAACTCTTTTACACAATTGGGCAGTTGTCCCACAAAGAGAACATCGTACTTTCGTCTATAACTTCATACGGAAGTGATCTACCAGCAGGAAGTGCTTTCAACCTAGTATTGATGGCGTCGTAACCTTCATTGCCTGCCAACAATATCATGTAGACGAACAGATTGGCATTTACCCTCTTGAGAATCAAAACAGGTCTTGTTTCCGGGTTTGCCGGATAGTTTGTATCAAGCATGGATGCCCCCGCCAATTCGATTTTTACATTGCGATTTCGCTGGCTGAAAACAACTTGCCGGTGTTCGATTTCACCAACTGCCCCCGACGCAAGCATTTCCTGTACAAGGATACCATCTCCAGGTTTCAGGCAAAAATACTTTTTAAGAAGATCTACAGTGAAATGCACCTGCTTTGATCGGTCGCCTGCTCGCGGTACCAATCTGATAAGGTAAGTATTATCTTCTTTGCTCACCTTGGTCGATTCTACCTGAATGGGCTTTTTCGGCGTAGGAGATTTCTTAGCGTCGGGTTTTGCGGCCTTGCTTTTACGGAATTGTTCAGGAAGCGCTGGCGCCGGAAACACTTCGTTTCCGAATAGTTTGGTTTTTCTGACAATGGATCGCGCCTGCTTTGCACTTTCTGCCAGTGCTTTTCTCTGTTGAATTTCCTTGACTACATATCCGCCTGATATTAATTCCTCAAGAAAGGCATCATCCAGTTTGCGGCTGCATACAGAATCGGCATCTGTATAAGTTGAATAGATTCCGGAAAGCGTCTCATTTTCTTCGTGCGCTTCCTCACCAGAAAGTGAGGTTGACATGCTTAATTCGTAATTACTGAAGAGGCCACCGGCTGTTAGATTATTTGATCCAATAGCGTACCAGCAATTGTTTTCTCCCGATAACCAATAACATTTTATGTGGAATGTCTGGGAAACACTTTCCGAATGGAAAATATAAATCTCGTTTGCGAGATTTAACAATTGGCTGAGCGCGTCATAGGTTGTGTTTTGCTGATCGATACCGACTACACAACGGATTGTGCCACCGTTATTCCGAAATTTCTCAAGATAGGGAGAAACTCTATACACACCGCTCAATTTTGCATATGCAACCATAATGGTGAGTTGGTTAAATTGGTTGCTTTCGAGAGCCTTTATAAGTTGGATTCCTAATTGCTCGTCATGGGGTTGATTTACTATCATGTTGCACCTCCATATAATTTTATGTGTGGCAAATTCTACTATAAATGGCAGATTGCAAATTGCACCAAATCAATTTCAGATTATCAGCGTCAAAAGGAAGATTTGCGTCTTTACGATTGTGGTGCTGATCACATTGCCTTTTTCGCAACCCAGTTCAACCGTGGTAAAGTTGTTGATGGGCGTATAGCCAACGCCGTCAACTACGATTTGCCCCTGAATGGATTTGTCGCTGACATTTGATTTGAAAGTGACCTTCTGTCTGATCCACTCTGCACACTCTCGTGCAATGGCTTTTTGGGTCAGCTCATTCCTAAGTTTGATTTCAAACTCTGTTCCGTAAAGGCTTCTTTCACGGGTCATGCGAGGGATGTAGAACTCACGGCGTTCCTTTTTAGCCTTTTCGGTTACGAAAGTCGGAGAGGTAAAAATGAAGCGGAGTTCCTCAATCTGCGAGAGCCGCTCCTTCAGCTCCTGAAAAGCATAGATAGAGAAGCAAGCCGCCGCAATGGACAGTTTGCTGCCTTGTTTGATTTCGACGGACAAATCGTCTTTTAGAGTCTTTGTGGTGTTATTTATAAGCTCCATTTTCTACACCCATTCTAATTATAACAAAATCCGTGTCCGATAAATCGGACTTTATACTCATTCGTCATACTCTATCAATTAGGATTTTCCACGGCTTATTGTATCTAACCATTTTAAATTTTCCTTTTAGGCGCTTTTAGATGGCAAATATATAGCACAAACAGCTTTATTTATTATAGCGCAAAAATTTAGTTTTTTCAATTCAAAGTGTCGAAACATACACGCTTTTATCATAATTTTTGACAAACCGCATTTGATTAACAAATCTTTTTCCATGAACGGGTCTTATGGTGTCCCTAACGAGGACTTTTTACAAAGTTCAACAAAGCGGAGTAAAAAGGCACCGCCTGACGGTATATACATCCCATCTTTTCTTATTTTGTCATTATCGTTATCTCCTGTCATCCCGTATAAACGCCCTGAATTTTTCTACCTTGGCGTTTACAAATTTGAGTAGTAGTTCATCAACAACATCGGTAAACTGTCCAGCTGCAATAAACCTACTCTGCAGGTTATTCAAGCCCCCGATGATAAGCCTCCGTTCTGCCGTATCAATCGTTAGATAATAGTTTGGCTTCATCCGCCGTTTCTCCTTTGATATTCTGCAACTATTATATCGAATAAGGCAGCCTGAATCGAATTTGCAGATCGGTAAGTAAATATGTGTGCCGGCTCCGGTTTTGCTGTTTTACGAAATCCCTTATTAGTAGTTGCAATTATAGTTCTCGCTATCAAATGACAATCACAAAGTACACCCACAATCCTTAGGTATGCTCGTCACTGTTATTGCTCAGTTTGCTATTCAGAAACTAATTGAGGGATTCCAGTATTTATCAACATAGAAGACGAGCTTGCACAGAAGGCGGATAAAGCTCGCGAACAGTAATACAAGAGTACAAATTAACATCAATATCAAGAGTATTAAAAATTCAGAAAATCAACTTTTATTCGTCAAAGTAATCATATCGCAATCAAAAGTAATATCAATATATAAAAATAGAGAAAGATATTCATATTAAAGAACTAAAAAGTGTTAGACAGGCGTTAGACAAAACGTTAGACACATGGGAATTTCGAGATGTTTTAAAAAAAGAAAAAGCCCTGAACCCGTTGAGGCTCAAGGCTTCTGAGATGGCTCCCCCTGTTG